>Ga0080013_1001817_pt1 | contig 27072 bp, 28 predicted proteins | sample ETNvirenome_6_85_FD_69236 | JGI IMG/M metagenome (GOLD analysis project Ga0080013, IMG submission 69236) | Marine viral communities from the Pacific Ocean - ETNP_6_85 (SPADES assembly) (version 2) | ecosystem: Environmental > Aquatic > Marine > Oceanic | place: Pacific Ocean | collected 2013-06-19
CTGGAGCGAATAAGGATAAGTTAAAAAACTTATTATTAAAAGCTTGGGAGGGTGAAATGAGTAGCCCTTATATTAAGAATTTAGATATGACTCGCTCTCCAGTAGCTTTTTATACCCTAGGTTCCCAGGAAGCACCAGATACCTTACATTTGCCTCCTGGTAATGTATCAACATTTATAGATGAAGGTGGTCACGCAATGCAATTTGGTGGTCAAGACTCAGAAACTAGAACTTCTCTGGTAGACAGACATAATAAAGAAGTCAGTGCGCTTGGTCGCCATAATGTATATGGAGTATGGGCTCCTGAGGGAGAGATACCAGATACAGACCCTTATGCTGATGAGTTGAATTGGGGGCATACCAAGGAAGGTGGCGTTTTTTATTATCCAAAGGAAACTCCTAAATATAATAATACTCAGTTAGATTCGTTGCTTACGAGGAGCTGGAAAGGGTTAATGGAAGAATTTCCACACCTAACGGATGAAGACCTTGAAGTGATGAAAAAGGATACTGATGCTTGGGCTACTCACAGGGAGGATGCTCAGGAATATAATATTGACTGGCTTCCGTATAAAGATAAGCTCCCGCTTGTTACCCCCACTAATGAAATTCCAGTAGAGTTTGATGCTCATAGAGTAAAATCACGTGAATTATTTAAAAGAGTTAATGCTTTAATACAGGGTAAAAATAAAAATTGAATTATGAAGTAGAATACGCTAAAAAACAAGCTTATAAGAAGTTATATGAAAATATGGCTCTTTTTGGGCGATATTGCTTTCCTTCTGCATTAAATAAGGAAATACCTCCCTTTCATGCGGAAGTATATAAAGCTCTTAAAAATGATAAATATAGAAGAGTAGCAATTGCTGCTCCTCGAGGTACTGCTAAGAGTACTACTACTAGTTTAATTTATCCATTATGGAAAGCAGCTTTTAAGAAAAGCGATGAGGATTTGTTTATAGTTATAATATCTGAATCCCAGGCTCAGTCAATTAACTTTTTATCAAGAATTAAGTATCATTTAAATAATTCTGATAGATTAGCAAACCTTTTTGGAGATTTAAGTTTTAATACAGCTAAAAGATGGACTAATACTGATATAGTACTTGCTAATGGAACTAGAATAGTAGCAGTTGGTACAGGACAAAGAGTTCGTGGTTTTATTGAAGGAGATACTAGGCCTAATCTGATAATAGTAGATGATTTTGAATCAGAACTAAATGCTTATACTCCAGAAGCAAGAGCTAAAAATAAAAAATGGATGACAGAGGCTGTAATACCTTCGCTATCAGATGATGGTAAGATAGTAATGATAGGTACTGTTATTTCAGAAGATTGTTTTTTATATTGGGTAAAAGAATCATCTGCTTGGAAAGTTTTATGGTATTCTATATGGGACGAAAATGAAGTTCCATTATGGGAAGAGCGTTTTCCAAAAGAACGTATTTTGCAAATCAAAGATGAGTATGCATCTGTAGGTAACCTAAATGGTTTCTTTCAGGAATACATGAATATAGCTCAAGACCCAGACAATGCCCCGTTTAAACCTAAATGGATTAAACGTCACCATTATGATTATGAAATCATAAATGGACAGGGTTGTATGGTTAGACAAATAGGTGAAGATAAAACTATTATACCTGTTGAAGTATATTCAGGAGTAGACCCTGCCTCATCTTTATCAGCTAGGGCAGACTTTTTTGTAATTACGACACTTGGTATAGACCATGAAAATAATAAGTATGTTATTAATACATATAGAGATAAGATTTCTCCAGAGAAACAACCTCAAAAGATTATAGATACTTATAAAAAATATAAGCCGAGGAGGATGAAAATTGAAACAGTTGGATATCAAGAAGCTCTTAGGACAGCAGTTCGTCAAATTATGCAAGAAGAGACCCTCTATATACCAGGTATTGAACGAGGGGTTAAACCGAGAAATAGAAAATCAGAACGATTATTATCTTTGGTCCCTATGTTTGCTAAAGGACAGTTCTTCTTCAGACCAGAAGACATAGAAGGAGAGAAAGAGTTCTTATCATATCCTAAAGGTCAACATGATGATGTAATGGATTCAATATGGACTGCATTAGAGGGAGCAAAGCCTTGTAGATTTGAAAAGATGAACGAAACTAATAAAAATGAGGAAAAAACGAAAAAAAGACTTGATTGGTTAGTTCTTTAAATCGTAAATTATGCCTATGGAATATACTCAAAATGGTGATATTGACGAGGAAAAACAATTTGTAGATGAAACCCAGGAGCTCTTTAATACTTATAGTACTAAAAGAGACAATTGGGCTATACACGCTAAGGAAGATAAAGAATTTAGATTAGGGAGGCAATGGACTGCAGAGCAAGAAGAAGTATTAAAGTCTCGTGGTCAGGCACCGATTGTAGTTAATCGGGTCCATCCTGCAGTGGAAGCAGCTAAATCAATGCTCACTGCGAATCGCCCATCTTTTAGATGTGCCCCTAGAGAAGATTCAGACAACAAAATAGCGCAAGTAATATCAGCGCTATTATCATATATGTATGATATATCTGATGGAAGAAGTGTTATTCGCAATGCTATTGATGATTATTATGTAATGGGAATGGGATTGATACAAGTATATCAAGACCCAATGAAAGATATGGGCAAAGGGGAAGTCTGTATAAAAGATATTGACCCATTAAATTTATATGTAGACCCTAATTCACAGGATAGACTTTTTGATGATGCTTCTAACATTATTATATCAAAAACTTTTACTAAAGACCAAGCTACTGCTTTGTATCCTATGTATAAAGATGCCATTAATAATGCATCTAGTAATTTTGCATCGAATAGTGATTTCAATGCTGTTGCGACAGGTAGAAGTACTGAAGGCTTTGCTGCTCAGTTCCCTGAAGATGTAGGTAGAGTTTCTGGTGTAGATTATATCCGTGGTTATGAAAGATATATGAAGATTAGAGTACCTAAATTTAGGGTATATGAAAAATTCTCTAATAAAGAGCACTTGTTTGAAGAGGATGAATATTCTCAATATATTAAAACTCCTGCTTATATTATAAATAATGAGCAAATTTTAACAGACCCAGAGCAAGCAAAACAACTGTTACAGCAAATGCACATGCAGATGCAACAAGCTATGGTTCAGCAAGCTCAACAAGTAGCTCAACAAGGTGGTGACCCTAAGGAAGTTATGGCCCAAGGATTACCAGAAATACCTATAGAGGAAGTTACTTTTGAAACATTAATAGAACGTGGCATTATTAAAGTAGTACAAGTAACAGTAGAGAGAGTAAAAATGTGTATCATTATGGGAGATACTTTATTATATTCTAGAATATTACCTATAGAAAAGTATCCTATTGTACCATTAATGAATATACATACTAGAAGTCCATATCCTACATCTGATGTAAGGATGATTAAAGGTCTTCAAGAATATATAAATAAAACACGTAGTCTTATTATTGCACATGCAACAACAAGTACTAATACCAAAATTTTGGTACCAGAAGGTAGTGTAGATATGGCTGAGTTTGAGCAAAAATGGGCACAACCTGGAGTGGCTATACCTTATGACCCAACCGATGGTGCTCCTATGCCAGTCCAGCCAACTCCACTACCGAATGAATTATATGCTAATGAAACAAATGCTAAAAACGACATAGACCATGCTTTAGGGCTTTATGAAATGATGATGGGTAATTCACAAGCTGCACCTCAAACCTATAAAGCAACTATTAGTTTAGATGAATTTGGTCAAAGAAAGATTAAATCTAAACTAGCTGATATTGAAGCAGCTTTAACTAGAGTAGGTCAAGTTGCCATTCCAATGATGCAACAGTTATATTCAGGGGAAAAGGTATTTAGACTTGTTCAACCTAATAATTCTATGAGTGAATACATAGTTAATAAAAAATTGGTTGACGATAAAACAGGTGAGATTCAAATATTTAATGATATTACTGTAGGGAAATATGATGTTATTTATATATCTGGTAGTACATTACCTACAAATAGATATGCAGAATTAGAATTTTATATGGATGCATATTCTAAAGGATTAATAGATAGGTTAGAAGTTCTTAAGAAAACTGAAGTATTTGATATGGAAGGTGTCTTAGAAAGAACTGATGAGATTACTAAACTACAAGGAGCGTTACAACAAGCTCAAGAACAAATTAAGTCACTTAAGGGCGACCTACAAACTAGGGACCGTGAAGCAGTGAATTTAAGGAAGAAAGTAGAAGTTGAGAAGTTTAAAGGAGAATTGGATAGTGTTGCAAATAAAAGCAAGGCTGCTGGTACTTTATTTGGAAAACGTCTTGATGATACTTTGGCCGCAGAAAAGAAAGACGTAGCAATGCGTCTAAAGGACTTTGACTCAACCCTTCCGAGCGGCAAGGAAGGCAGTCAGAAAGGGAATAAGTAAATGGAAGATAATAGAACAGTAGATACCCCTCAACAGGTAAATCCTAATAATACTGATAGTGCATTTAATGCACCAGCAGTACCAGAGAGCTCTACCAATACAAATCTGACCGTTGAAGATGCATTTATGGGTGTAACGGAAACAGAATCACAGGAAACCCCTCCATCTCAGGAGCCGGCTCCTCAAGTTCAGGAAACACCTCCTACTGAAACTGAATACCAAGCTAAAAACGATGAGAAACGTTTTGAATATTGGCAATCTCAGGCAGCGCAGCGCGAAAACGAACTAAAGCAATTAAGAGGTCAGTTGCAACAGCAACCAACTTCTCAACCAGCTCAAGAACAAGTACCGCAGCAGAAGCAAGTAGAAGAATTTCCAGCCCCTCCAGGACGTCCACAAAAGCCAAGAGGGTTCTCTCGTGAGGATGCTTGGGGTGACCCAGCATCAGAGAGTGCTCGTTATCTTGACGAAGTCGACCAATGGCAAGACGACATAACGCAGTATAATGAACTTAAACATCAGTATGATATGGCATTGATGCAAGAAAAGTTTGAAGGAATCGAAAAAGAGAAAGCGCAAGCTACTCAACGTCGTGAAACTCAGATTCAGCAACAGCGCGAAGTTCAGGAGATTAGTCAATATGTCCAAGGACATCATGGTCTTTCTGAAGCTGAAACTCAGGAATTTATACAAACTATGTCTAAGCCCGACTCCGTCTCAATGGATAATTTGGTAGCATTATATAGAATGCAAAAAGGTATGCCTGGCCAGAATGTACCACAAGGTACTGGACAGCCAAGTGACACCTTTACACAAACCCAGAATGCACAGCAAATACCTTCTCCAATGGGGGTAGTTACTGGAAATACTGGGGCTAATACGCGTTCTGATAGTGACCAAATTATGGATTCGTTAATAGGTGATTTTAATTCCAATAATCCTTGGAAATAGAATCATATAATCTAATACCGTAGGAGGTAGATTATGGCAAAGGTATATAGTAATAATCCGTCTGCCACACAAAGTTGGACTGCTTCTTTAGATAATACACGCAGAGTCTTTAACTTTGGAGATAGAGTTGCAGAACTCGCTCCACAGCAATCTCCTTTTTTCGTTTACTTAAATAAAGTAGCTAAAAAGGCGACTAATGACCCTGTGTTTAAATTTCTAGAGCAACGGCACCAATGGCAAAGACGGAATTTCGTAGTAAGTACTGCCTTTGAACCTGGAACACCTGCACATGGCTCCGATGTATCTAATCCGCTAATTATTAAAAGCGCATTTGATAAATATGGAAAAATATCAGGTAATTCAGGTACTTCGGCAACATCTGCTCATAAATATGATGCATGTTATTTTATAACAGGTGGACAAGTACTTGCTTTAAAAGGTGATGATGGAGAAGTCTATTATTACAAAATTGATGAAGCAGCTTATTCTGGGTCTGGAATTGTACATACTGATAAAGTTGAAACAGACAGTTCAGAAGCTTTTGGTTATACAACAATTGCAGCTGCAAGTGTAACTAATTGTGGTGGTTCAGCTATTGCTGCAGCAGGTAATTCTGCAGCATTAAATAAGGGCCAAGTAATTGGTTCTGCATGGGCTGAAGGAACTGATACCGCACTTGGTTGGGAAGATTCACTTTATGACAGAGAAGGATATTGTCAAATATTCAAAACTGGCATGAACATCTTTACTGGCACATCTTTAGCTACAGAATATCGTGGTGTAAAGGATGAGTTTAAACGTATCTGGACAGATAAGTTAATGGAACATAAGATGGACATTGAACAAGCTATGTTATTTGGTCAAGGTTATACTTCAGCTGCTAATGAAGCAACATCTGGCACAGCTGCTGTAAGATTTTCATGGGGTATTGTTCCCTATACAAATACTTATGGTAAGGTATATTCTATGTCTTATGCTTCTTCTGGATATGATGCTTTCTTAGATGCAATGGAAGATTTCTTTGCACCTGAAGGCGGAAATTCTGGAAACAAGCTAGTGCTAGCCTCAAGAAAAGTTATTACTTATTTGAATAAATTAGGTAATGGCTCTTTCATGAATAATAGCGTAGGTTCATCTCAATATCGTTTAGATGTAGCTAATATTCCTGGTGCTTTTGGGCATAATGTGACAGTTGTAAATACTATTTTTGGTAATTTACATTTTGTTGCAGAACCCCTATTAAGAGGTATCTGGGAAGATTATGCTGTATGTGTCGATATGAAGAATGTAGCTTATCGTCCACTAGCGGGTAATGGTATTAGTCGAGATACCTTCATTGAAACTAATGTACAAGACAATGGTATAGATGGTAGACAAGATGCTATCCTTACTGAAGCTGGTCTTGAAATTAGTCTCCCTGAAACCCACGCAGTACTTAAGTTTTCTTAAGGGGAGGTAGATTATGGCTTGGACAAAAGATAGTGTTAGCGGTGTCAAAAGAATGTATAACCTTGCTTTAGGAACAACTTTAGATGCTAACGGATTAGCATTAGCCAATGCAGGTAACGCATTGAGTACTGCTATACAAGTTGGTGTTGATGTTGCGTTAGGTACGATTGGAGTTACTTTTGAAGTAGATGATTCGCCTGCAAATAATGTTGTAGTTGATTTATATGCATGCAATACTTCAGGTGGCACATATGCAAAAGTAGCTGATGATGTTGCAACTGCAATGACGTCTTCTACTGCAGCTAATGCTTATACAGCAGGAACTGTTGATTTAACAGCCTATCCATGGCCTTTCTTCAAGATTTGTATTACAAGTACTGGAGATGAGAGTAGTAATCATGGTAGGATAATTGTATCTCAGGCAACTGGGCCACAAGGTGATGTTGACGGAACAAGCTCAGGCATAGGCGCTGACCCATCGTAAGGTTAGTTAAGTAAAATAGGTTATGAGCCCTTCGGGGCTCTTAGCCTGTAATTAGGAGAAAAAATGAGTGATTTAAAAATAACACATGCTGGGACAGTGCAAACTCAAGATAGACAGGGACCTGCTAATCCAGAAGCTATTATAGGACAAGCTGGTTCGGCTTATACTACTGCTTCATCTGATGAAATAGTACCTCCTTTAAATCAAGTATTTGTAGCTATTACAATGTTAGAAGATACTGTATTTGATAGTAGTGAAGGTTTAGTAGCAGAAGATGCAGAAAAATTTATTAATACTGAAGATGCAGCACATGATTTAGCATCTGGCTCCGAATCTTCTGTAGAAGGTTCAGGTGGAATAGTTGTTGATTCTGTAAGTTTTCCTAAGGGGATAACTATATATGGGAGATGGATAGCGATAGATGTTCTTACTGGTTCTTGTTTAGCATATGTAGGATAATGATATGCCACAATTAGGATTAACAAATGTCTTAACATCTGATATTGCACCTGTTTGGCAAAACAAGTATTCAGTAGCCTTTGATGGTACTGATGATAATATAAGGATTACATCAACTGCCTACGATGTAGATGGTAGTAATATTACCTTTGCATTTTGGGCAAAGAGAGCAGCTATAGGTGCACTTCATATAGTAATGGGTGAAACAGCAAATGAATATGATAGTAGAATATATTTTTCAGACGATAATACCTTAAGGATAGAATCTGATACAAATGCAGATGAAGCTACTATAACACAAAATACTAATAATACAGAATGGCATCATTATGTAATTGTATGTTCTTCAGGTACAGTTACTGCTTATCAAGATGGTTCAAGTGCATCTGTCTCAGGTGATGTTAATGGAGGCAATATTACTTTAGATACTATTGCTGGAGGTGGTTCAGGTGGTACTAAGCTTGAATTTAATGGTAATCTAGATGAAATGGCTATATGGAATGCTGCTTTAGATTCTGATGCTGCAGCCAAAATTTATAATAATGGTGTGCCTTTTGATTTATTATATAATTCAGGTGATTATGATAATGCAGGTGATTTGGTTAGTTATTGGAGATTTGGAGATGAGGATACTTTCCCAACTATAAAAGATAACTTTGGTTCAAATGATGGCACAATGACAAATATGGCATCAGGAGATATAGTGGAGGATACTCCGTAATGTGGGATAATAGAAAATGGGTAATAATAACCATTAATAATTATAATGAAGAGGAATTACAAGAATTGGTAGATAATTCAATGCAATCTTCAGTAAATACTCTAAGAAAATCTTTAGATAATTCTAAAGCTATTTTAAAATGGGATGGCGATACTCCTGAAATATTTAATGGAATGACGACTTATTCTCATTCAGAGATTCAAACAATTTTACGTGGTGATGATTGGTATAATGACGAAGGGTAAGCCTGTATATTCAGGTAGTGTAGGTAATCCATGGCATGGAATAAAGCCTGTAGTTCGTAGACCTAAACCGAAAGGACAATAATGTCAGTTGCAAGTACAGAATTAGATATTACTACAAACAATAATAGTGTTTTAGCGCGTATAGAAGATTTAATAGGGATTCAACATGCTGATGCTAATTGGGATATTGATGTAGATGCCGCTTATAGTATGGCAGTTGCTTCTGTAGTAGATACTATTCCTGCAGAAGTATTATTAAAATATACTGAAAGTGCTAATGTTGTATCATTGAGTGATGACCCTGCAACGCTAAATGTTGATGGTAAAAAGATATTACATATTACACGTGAAGATGCTGATAGTAGTGCTGTAGATAGAGATGTTAAAGCTGTTAGTCTTGCAGAATTTTCAAGAGCAGGAAATAGTAATAGTATGTATTTTGCAACAGTATTATCACCTGTATGGACTCTTATACCATCATCAGGAGAATCAACCTTAAATATTTTACCTATTCCGACTGCTGACCAACTAGCAAAAGTTTATGTTTTTCCATATCCAACAGAAGTACCATTTTCTGATACTACTGAAAGGGCATATGCTAATACAATTTCAGGTGTACCTAATGAGTTAATACAAGCTATTGTATTACAAACAGCACTTAATGTCTTACAAGCATATTTAGGATGGGCAGTACTTGATGAAGAAGACCAAGAGTTAACAAGTCTCATTACAGCTCAAATGCAAACATATAAAGCTGAATTAGCTACTGAATTATCTCGTTATGTAGAAGGAAAGGTTGAATAATGACTGCTAGAGAAATGATAGAATTAGTCCAACAACATCATCCAGATATGGGTGAAAAAGAAATTATAAATTTATTAAATAGAGCTAAAGATGATTTTTGTGCAAGAACAGAAATGATAAAAGATACTTATACAACAGCTACTGTAGCTAATCAAAGATATTATACCTTAGATGGTAAATTACTTAAAATAAGAAATATTTGGCTAAATGATGTTGAGATACCTAGATTATCAGGTAAACCTATAATAGATGATGATACATCAGAAAGTGGATAATGGCAAATAGAATACAAAGAGCTTGGTATGTAGATAAATTAAGAAGAATTGGTATTGTAGAAAAAGGTACTAATACTACATCTAAAGATGGATATACATCTGATTGGAAGTCTATAACTGAAGCAAAAGATTTAAGAATATATGCAATATCTAGAGATGCTGATATTGTAATTAATGCATTAGGAAATACTTTTACACAAATACCTGGAGAATATCATAATGTTTTAGTTAGTAAAGTTATTTCTGATGGATATAAACAAGGACAAAGATTTGATGGTGAAAAAGCATTATTTTTTGATAATGAATATAGATTAGGCCTTAAAGAAGCTAAAAAGTTTTCAAAGAGTGCTTATCAAACTACTGGAAGAATAACTCCATATGAATTTTAAGGAATAAATGGCAGATACTGTATGGACACAAGAAACTGTAACTGACAGTGGCACTACTACTACTACAATTAGTCCTACCACATCTTGGACAGGAGAAGTTACTGGTACAGCCTTATCTGGTGCTTCATTAACTATAGATAATATAAATTTAGATGGTAATACTATTAGTGCTACTAGTGGTGATTTAACACTTACTGCAGCAGGTAATGATTTATTATTAGGTGATAGTATATCTGTTAATACTACTATATCTGGTGATTTAACTATTACTGGTGGAAATATAACTAATGCTATAACCTTTGATGCAGGTCTTATTATCCCTACAGGATATGACATAACACTTACAGATGCTCCGTCTTCTAGTACTGATGCAGCTAATAAGGCTTATGTAGATGCTCAAACACATGAAGCCGCTTTAACTCAAGAGCAGGTAGAAGATTATGCAGGTGTTTTAGTTGCTACAGGTGGTACTAAAACAGGTATTACTGTTACATATCAAGATGAAACTGATGATATGGATTTTGTAGTTGATGATGCTACTAAGTTACCATTAGCTGGTGGTACTATGACTGGTCATTTACAATTTCATGAAGATGCAGACCTTATTGTTAATAGTCTTACTATTGATGGAGAAACAGGTGATTTAGATTATGGAGATGATTGGACGATTCATTCAGATGGAGAATTGGGTATAGATGCAGATGATGCATTTAATTTACAAAGTGATGGTGCTATAACTATTAATGCAACTGGTGGTACAACAATAGATAAAAATACCACTGCTACAGCCACTGCTACAGAAACAGCTTTACAAATAGATTATGACCATACTGGAATTTCTGCTTCTGGTCAAACTATAACTGGTATTGGTTTAGATTTAGACATGAATTGTAATAGTGTAACCCATGTTGGTACTGTTAGTAATACTGGCATAGATATTGACATGGTTGCTGCTGCTGATGGTACTCAAAATAATACTGGTATTGATATTAGTTGTACTGGTGCTGATACAAATACTCATTTGAAATTAAGTCATGATGCTACTAATTATTGTAGTCTTGCAACTATTGCAAATGGTGCAACAACTCTTGCAACAGTAGATAGTGATGGAACAGTAGCACATTTAACACTTGATGTAGATGGTGATATAACTTTAGATGCAGATGGTTCTGATGTTCTAATTAAAAATGATGATAGTTTAGGATTTCAATTTCGGACTATAACAGGAACTGGCTCATATCTAATTATAAATGAAAGAGGTGGCACTACTGTAGATGATTACTGTCAAATTCAAGTTTTAGAACACGGTGCAACCACTATATCTACAACAGATGATGCTGCTACTGCTGCAGATTTAACATTAGATATAGATGGTGATATAGTGCTTGACCCAGTTGATAAGATTTCCTTATCTCAAGAAGGTGATGAATATGGTTATTTTGCTCATACAGGTTCTTACACTCAACTTCGTTTATATGAAAATGGTGGTGCAAGTACAGGTGATTATTTTAATATACGAGTATTGGCAGCTGGTGCTACTAATCTCTTAACAATAGATGCTGCTGGTACTGATGCTGATTTCAAAGTAGATGCAGATGGCGATATTACTCTTGATGCTGCAACTGGTACTATTACACTTTTAGATAACGGTAGCACATATACACCTTCAGCTTCTTCTGATGTAGCAAATAAGGGTTATGTAGATACAACTATGTATGATTTTAGAAATGCTAACTTTTATGATAATACAATCAGCCCAACTATTTTTATTCCACTTGCAGACAGCATAGCTGAACTTGATAGTCCAGGAGGAGGTGGGGGTGAATATTTTGCAATAATAGCACCTTATAATGGGATACTTGTACAAGTACAATTAAGAAGTGAAAGTCAAATAAGGGATACAGTAAAAGTTGAGTTAGTAACAGCAACTACTGATACAGAAATTCCTGCTACATCTGTTGGAGATTTAACACATACTTATTCTGACGGATCAAGATGGCTTGATGACACAACTGATACTTGGGATTTTACTGGTTCATTAGATACTGGTACAAATGCTATCACTAAAGGTGATGTTGTTGCTATTAGAGTAACAATGGGTGCTGATTCTGGTAGTTATTGGTATGATACATATTGTACTGTAGTATTTAAATGGGATGCAACAACTTAATAGGGAGAATAAATGGAAGATTTGCAGACTAAAAGAGAGAATTTAATAATACAGCAAGAGCAAGCTAAGGAAATGTTTATTATGTGTAAAGGAGCTATAGATTTGCTTGACCAGATGATAAAAGAAGAAGAAGATAAAGATAAAAAAGTAGATAAAAAAAATGCCGTCAAAAGTAAATAAACAGGAAGAAGCTACTATTAAATTAAGGGAAGTTATGCATGATAAACTTAAGGTTATACATAATCGTGTTGATGAAATACTTGGACAAGTAAAAATTACAAATAGTAGAGTAAGTAAATTAGAATCATGGAAAGACCAAGTCATGGGTGCCTTAAAGGCATTACTTATAGTTTCAGCTCTTTTAGCCTTTATTATAAAAATGAATTGGTTAGTAATAGGATGAAAGTAAGAATTAATAAATGAAATTAGGAGATTTATTATTAGCTAAAAGATATATTAATAAGAAACAGCTTGCTCATGCTTTAGAGGTACAAGCAGAAAGTGCAATTAAAGATAAATTAACGCCAATAGGTGAATTATTGATTCAGTTAAACTATGTAAATTTAAATGATGTAACTGAAGCATTAAATGACCAAAAAGAGGAAACAGTTATGCCAACAGAAATAGGTGAAAATAGTAAGTTTACATTTGATTTAAAATTCTTAATTACAATAGGTGCTGTAATTGTATCTGCTTGTGCTACATATTTTACTATGAATGCATCAATATCAGAGCTAAAAAGTTCTAATAGTCCTAATAGACTTGAACATGATTACCTTAAAGATGAGGTAGACAATATTAAAGCTATGGGTGATTTAAAGATTATTAGTTATAAACTTGATGAATATGATGAAATGTTTGCAGAGCTTAAAACATTAGTTCAACAATTAGCTCCATTATCAACTGACTTGGAATATATTAAAGCTGAATTAAATAAACTTAAAGATAAAGAAATAATTATACCAGAGGTTGATTTATCTGGAATTGAAGACACGTTAGATAAATTAGATAGAGATGTATCATCATTGTCTAGTAGTCTAGAGGCATTTGAATCACGACTAAAGAAGCTTGAAAGAAAGAAAACTGGAGGAAGATTTTAATGAAGAAAATATTACTTACATTATTATGTAGTTTGGGCTTTGGTAGTTTCTTAGATGATGCTACTATTTATGGCGCATTTTCTTTATCTACTCCATATTTAAATGGTGCTCATCAGATTGAAGATGACCATGTATATACTATTGGTGTACGTAAAATTGCATTATTTCCTTACCAAGTAAAACACAATTTTTATAAAGGTGATGAGAATGCACTTAGTGACAATGCTTTATTTGGTGCTGTAGGTGGCTTAGAATACCTTATTTCGGCTAGTTCTGTACAAAATCAAGGTCATTCTTTTACTGACCAAGAATATTGGCTTAAATGGTCAAATAAGAAGTATATAGCTAAGGTTAAATATTTAGATAAAGGAAGTAGAGACTTACAGTTTGCATCTGCAGACTTTCGTTCTAAGTGGTCACTAGGGCCAATTATTGTGTCCTATGGCACAAATGTGATGGCTCATCCTATATATGGGCATCCTGCATATAATTCTTATGAAGGTCCTTGGTGGAGTTTAGCTTATGAAGCTGGCTATACAGACTATACATATCCAGTTGGAGATATAAATGATAATGGAGAAATAGATGATTATTTTATATGGCTTGAAACAGACCCATATACAGAAGATGGATATTGGGTATACTATTCTGAAGGGATTAATTATTACTGGGAAGACCCTGATAGTAATCAAGTAGCTACAAGTGATGAAGAATTTGCACAATATCATATGCCTAGTATTATTGAACAATATAATAAAGATAATAGAGTAAAGGATTGGCAAGCAGAATTAAACGTAGTTATTGGAATAGACTGTTACTTTAGTTTATTTAATAGTTATATACATGTATGGGGAAACGCATTTCCTAAGTCAACAGGATTAACTGATAAAGCTTATGATGGTAATGAAATGCAATATGATATAGGAGGTTTACTTGGTATTAAGGTAAGTGACAAGATAGGTATTTTTATTGAGGGGACTAAGTTGAATTATTATGGTAGGTCTGAATACAATATTAATACAGGTTTAAATTGGAAATTCTAAATAAAGGAGAATAACATGATGGAATGGATGATGTCAAATTGGGAATATGTAGCAATAGGTATCTTGGTTATAGATAAAGTTGTAGCACTTAGTCCTAGTAAGATGGATGATTTAATCTGGAGTACTGTTAAGAAGATGCTACCTAAAGGCAAGTAAATATACAATGCTAGAAAATAGAATAGCTACTATTTTCGACCTTGTTGATACTTTAAGAAAGCCAGCAAGGGTTTTAAAAGCTATGGGATTAGCCAGTGACAAAGTGTATCAACGGCATCCTAAGTACTGTAAGGCTTGTGGAAGAGAGGGGTTTCTTAATTTAACTTTACTTGGAATCCATAAAAAGCCATTGTTTTTTGAATGTGATTATTGCGGGACGCTTTATTTAAGAAAGAAGCGTGAATGGGTCGAAGACCAATTTAAGAAAATAAAAGGGCTTTACACTAATATCAATGACTGGTATGAGCCCTCCCGTGATGATTTTGACTAAGAGGTAATATGATAGCAGATAAGGGCGTTTTAAAGCGTTATATTGTAACTCCCGATAAACATGCTCCCCTTCATGATAAGAAGGGTATATCAGTATTAAAACAGGCTATAGAGATAATACAGCCTACAGGATATATTGATTTAGGCGATTTCGGGGAATGGGGCAGTGTAAGTCATTGGCAGTGGAAACGTAAAAAGAAACCACCATTAGAGTACTTAATGCCTAGAATAGATAAAGATGTAAAAGTGGTAAACGAGCTTTTTGATGAAATCGATGAAAGTCTAGATAAAGCTAAGGTTAAGGATAGACATGCAATTCAAGGAAATCATGATGAATGGCTTGATTTCTTTGTAGAAGAGCATCCATATCTACCTCAGTATAGATATGATAAGGCTTGTTCTATTAAAGAACGTGGCTATAAATATCATCGTGCTAGTGAATACTTAAAGATAGGTAAGATGCATTATTATCATGGGCATCATTATGGTGGTCAATATCATACTGCAAATCATTTAAGGAAACTTGGTAGTTCAGTTATGTATGGACATTTACATGGTGTACAAATGATGAGTAGCACAACACTTGAAGGACCATTAGAAGCTTGGTGTATTGGATGTTTAAAAGATATGTCTTCATCTAAAAATAAGTTTTTAAAAGGAAGGCCACATAATTGGGCACATGCTTTTGCAATAGTTGACTATTATAAAGGTGGTAGATTTACTGTAACATTAATTAAAATCGTAGATGGTAAAACAACAATATTTGGAGAAGAAATAAAGGGATAAGGAGATAGTATGGCAAATAAACAAATAAGAAGTACAGTATCGATAGCTGGAAATGTAGGAGGTACAACAAGAAGTATTAGTTCTACTGTCTCTAAAGAAGTTAGTGCTGTTGTTGATACTGAAGTAGTAGTAACAAGCGCAGATGCACCACAATTGTTAATAGAGTTTGAAAGTTCACCAGTAGCGGTAGGGATAGGTGACCAAAAACTATTATCTCGTGGTAGTTTATTATCAGGAGCTCAACAAATTATTATTCAAAATAATGATTCAGAGGGATGTGCTGAAATACTTATACATTTAGATAGTTATTCAAATATATCAGTAACTGGAACAACATATGCTGCGCATGATTCTGACCCAGATACAATCACAGATAGTGGTAATGGATTTATTACAGCAGGATTTGTAGCTGGACAAAAGATTAGAGTTTCTGGGTCTTCAGAGGCTGGAAATAATACAACTCATGAAATTGCCTCTGTTGCTGCTGGCACTCTTACATTAACTTCTGCTTCTACATTAACTATTGATGATGTTGGCGATACATGGACAATTGCCGTTGAAGTTGAATCACAAAGATATTTAAGTTCTTTATTGCCAGCAGGTAGAATGCTGACTCTTCCATCCACAAGAATGCTAATTCATGATGAAAAAACTTCTGCAGGTAATTTTACAAAGGTTGCTTTAACTGCAGTTAGTGCTGCAGCAGGTAGTGGCACTTATATGTATAAAACATATGGAGGTTTGGTAACGACTAATGGTGCAGGTGGTTATGGTGCTACTAATATAGGCACTGCATGTGGAGGTGCTGCTATTACAGGCGGTATTGTGCCTGGAAGTTTACGAGCTACCTTTAACGACCCAGGATATCAAGCTTTTGGTTTTATTAAAAACGGATATGGTAAACAAACATCTGCAACAGAACCAGGTCTTGCAGCTAATACTGCATATGCTATTGGTCTTACAGTAGATGGAGGAACTACATCAAACAATAGTTTTACAACTCATGCTACTGATGTTACTTGGGGTTCTCCTGGTAGTGGTACTGGTATATTGGCTAAAATACAAGAAGATTTAGATAATACTAATCGAGGTTGTGATGTAGCAATAATAGATGGAGATATCGTTTTTACTAGTAGAAGTCGAGTACAAGGTACTGGTTCAATAGCACTAGGAAATCCTGGTGGTTCAGGAGTAACCATATTTGGAGTTGGTACTATTCCTGCTGTAGGAAGTTTACAAACTGCTGTAGCTTCTACTAATAATACAGAAACTGATAATACACTATGGGATAATGGTGATGGTACTATGACGAGAAAAAATGGAGGTACTGGTTTAGTTAATTATGGAGAGAAAACTACATCTTCAATACCTCAAATGGAAATGGTAGATTGTCCAGCTAATGCTACAATAAAAATGGCTTGGCAGTGCCTAAGTGCACATTCAGGAAATAATCAAGTTGATAAAGGCGTTAATAGTAATGCTATTATAGCTATTTATGGTCGTAGTGTACCACATTATTTAGGAGCTGGTACAGCAGCTACTGGTGAACGTATCTGTAGATTAAGAGTAACAGCATGGGATTAATAAATGCCTAGAGATATATTAGAAATAAAGAATTTTAATGCAGGAACTATTACAACTCCAGATATGAAGGATGTACCTATAGAAACTGCATCATATTCTTTAAACCTTGATAGTGTTACTGAAGATGGAAAACTTAAGGGAGTTCCTAGTGATTTTCATATTAGTCCTGCAGTAGCATTATCATTAAATATACTTGAAGGAGATAATGGTATTCCTATTTATATTTATGAGACTGATAATAATGAATGGAAAAAACTATAAGTATGGCAGTAGAGAAATTTAATAATAGTTTACATGTTGGTAAAGGTGCACAAAGTACTTCTAAATTTATTTCTGTAAAAGATAATAATGTTTTTACTACTGTTGATAGGCTAAAGAAACCTTTAGTAGGTTCGGCTGCAGCACAACTAAATGATAATATTATATTTTATGAAGGTGAAAATCATGCTTTTAGTTATAAAGGTAATATGTTATTAAAGCTTGATTTTACTGATAGAAGTTCAATAAGTCTAGGAGAAGGTACAGCAGTATCTAAATATATTTTAGCATTAGGAGAGATACATGGTATGGCATATGACTCTATTAATGATAGGCTTTGGATATATGAAAATACAGAAAATGGATATCAAGTATATTACATAAATAATATTGATAGTAATTATATTGCTTCTGAGGTAATATTACATACCTTTAATATTTCGGAAGCTAAGATATCTTTTAGTTCTATTCATGATGATGGTAGTGGAGAAGTTTCACTTTCTGATGGACATTTTGCTTTAGTTGAATCAGATATTTGGATTAGACAACTTAAGTATCATAATGGGAAATTATATCTTTATATTGTACCTAAAAATAGTGTTAGTGAAGATGACCAAGTAGTGTCTTATGAGGATTTTGAAACTGGTGGAGATTTCTGCATTAATCCGTCTAGAGTTGTATTGTTTGAAATAGATGTAGATGATACTAATGTTACTAACTATCTAACAATAGGTGATAATTATGATTTAAGTATTTATCGTCCTAAAGAAATTCCTGGACAAGGAATCCAAGTGGTAGGTAATACTACTGATATTCTTGATAATGAACATCTTCCAGTATCTGTTCAATATCAAGACATTGATGGCAATATTCAAAGCGGTGCTAACTATGATAATAATAATGGTTCTTTAAATGTTTATTGTCAGCAAGAGGTTACAACTGACACTTCAAAAGCAATAGTATATATGATGCATTATACGAATCAGGAATATACAGTAGGAAGAGTATTTAACTTAACTTCCGTATTTGATGGCGAAGCTGAATATAATTTTACTTGGCAGAAAGTATTTGCACCTGGAACTGATTTGCTTTCTATACCCTCATCCGGAACTTCTACTGCATTAGATAATGAAATTGACGAAGATTGGAAAATGTATAAAAGAAAGGTTTCTGGGCCTAATAGATGGAGAGCAAAGTTATTTAGAGCAGGACAAAGTATTAGTTTAGCATTACCAAAGAAGGTTTTTTCTGTAGTTGATGGTAGTATAAGAGTAAATATAGGGTTTACTCAGCGTAACGCAGACGGCCATACGAAACTAACAAAATTGCAAGAATTTAAATTAAAACAAGGTGACCCTACGTATACTAAAGCTCCAATTTACTGTAAAAGACTAGAAGCTTCTGGTGAAGCTATTAATCATATGTTAATAGTTGACCCAGAAGACCATAATAATACTAAAATAGTAAATTTAAGGGACAAGCTTTTAAAGGACGTTTATATTACTGATTCTGATAAATGGGTATTACTTAATATTATCGATATAGATGGTACTGAATCATTCAAACCTGAATATATGTATACTCCATTATTTGCTGGTGAAGACCATATTGGTAGTTATCAAGGTGGTAGTCCTGCTGGTGGAGAGGGAGAAGATTTAGATGAAGATGATGTAGCTACTGGTGATGATATTGACGATGAAGATGATAATCCATTTTCTGGACATCAGTTTCCAGGAGAGGGTCCTTAATGGCATATGCTAATAGAGATAAAGCTTTTCATACTTTTGAAGTATGTAGTGAAAAATTTGTTGACTATGCTGGCAATGAAAACCCAGATGGAATATTTGTAAATATTTCTACACCATATATAGATACTACAGGTAATTCTTTATTATACTATCCTAATCTAGCTAATATATCTGCTAATAAATGGAAAGGACTTGCTGGTGTAGGTAGTTTATCTGATATTGAAATTATTGATTATGAATTTTTATTATCTACAAGTGATAATGTTACATTAACAAAATCTGTTTTTGCATCAATAGATAACTCAGGTTGGCTATCAACTACTTTTACACCTTCAGTAGTTTCTTCTGGAGATAAAGTTTTTGAACAAAATGCAAGTTTAAAGTATAAGGTAAGCTTATTATATGATGGCTATCAAGAATCACCATTAAGTATAGGTAGTGAAGCAATGACTTTATCAGATGCAGCAGGATATGAAGATACTAAAATTTATATAGATATAATTCCTAATATTCAACCTAAACGAGTAACGCATGTAAATATATATCGTTATTATACGAGTACAAGTATTAATGATAGAGGATATACCTTGGTGAAAAGTATTAATATTAATAATTTAGCAAGTTTCTCTGAGCAAGAAGATAGTAATGGTAATCCTTTTTATAGATATACATTTTATGAGTATAATAAAGAAGGTGCTACATATGAAAGTATTGTTGGTATATCAGAAACATTACCAGAGAATACATTAAATTATGGTTTATCTACACAATTAGAGTCTTATTTATTTGTAGCTAATGCAAATATACCTTCTTTAAATGATGATGTATCAAGATATATATTTAGGTCTAAGCCAGGAAAATATAGTCAATTTGATTGGAGTAATGACTATCAAGTTATGCCGTCATCTTTAACAGCCTTAAAAGCTTTTAATGGAAGGTTATATGCTTTTACAAGTCATTCTTTTTATAGGCTTAATCCAGCTACTTTAGAAATAGAAGATGAGTTTGAGGGGATTGGTTGTGTCAGTGCTAATTCTATTATTGTTACTGAATATGGTATGTGTTTTGCTGATAAAAATAATATCTATTTGCATAATGGTCAACAAGCTGTATCAATAAGTCAAAGTATTACTACGTCAGATGATGGATTAGGATGGCAAGATATAAATAAACAGAATATACATTGTAGTTTTAATGTTCAACGACAATCTTTTGTAATCTTTTTCTCATATAGTGGCGGTAATAGATGTTGGTTCTATAATTTAGCACGTAAAAGATGGGATTTATGCGAAACTGAAGGTAAAGTTTTGTCTACATTAGTTTCTGAAGATGGAATATGTCTTTATGGTACGGCAGAAAATGGAATAAAGGGTCATATGCTTGTTCCTTCTGCTCTTCGTAGGTGGAGTTGGCATAGTAAAAAGTTAACAATGGGTCATGATACACAAAATAAACGTTTAAAAAGAATTAGAATACAGGGTAATCGTGATTTAACTAATCAAGAATGTTTAATTTATACAAATGGCAATCTTGATACCTCTTGTTCAGAAGAATCTATTACAGAGGGTGAATTTTATGAGCAAGTATATAAACCAACTGCTAATAAGAAATTTAAAACACTTGAAATAAAATTAAATAATATTGAAGGTGAAGCAGAGGTAGATGCATTAGGGGTAGTATTTAAAAGAAAGAGTATTAAATAATGATTAAGCCACCTAATATAAAAGGAACTAAGACTAATAATAAAGATGTAGATAGAATGTTTTCTGATGTTTATGATAAAATAAATAAAATATCTAATTCTGTAAATAATTATGAAGGTTCTTTTGATGAATGGAAAGGTACATTAGGTAATATGAGGGTTACGGAGAAAGGTTTACAGTTTAAAGATAAAATAAGCTGGAAAACCTTATCTAATAGTCCACACACACATAGAGCAAAAGTAGAAGATGTAAGCGCTACAAATATTATTACACCTGGGGAAACTGGAACTACCTTTTTTCTCAATTCTACTACTGAATTTGTTTCTACATTACCTACACCTGAAGCAGGTTTAGAATTTACTTTTATTGTTAAAGCAGCTCCATCTGGAGCTAGTTATACTATTGTAACAAAAGGTGGTGCTGATATATTAATTGGTATGGTTACATGTGCAACTGCTGATGATTTGGGTGCATACGATAATAATGCAGATGTTATTACTTTCGTAAATGGAGTATCTATTGTTGGAGATTGGGTACGAGTTATAAGTGATGGAACAAGCTGGTATTATTCGGGTGCATGTCATGTAGCGGAAGGAATAACAACTGGTACAACATAGGAGAGATTATGGTAAGACAAATACAAAGACGAACATCTAAAAAGCGAAAAATACAGAAGAAGTTCTCTAGAAATGATGATGAGGATGACTTCGTACCTCAATTAATAGGAGGCTTACTTACTTATGCTGGTGGACGTCAAGCAAAACCACAAGGTTATAATATTGGCGATGTCTCTCAAATGCAAGATTGGGAATCTAGAATTGGTGATTATGGAGCTGCGGCCCAAGAAGGTTTAGGTTTAAGTAGAGCTTATATGGACCCTAGTTCTATGCAGAATAGGCTTATGCGTAGCGGTTTAATAGGTCAAAGTATGGATATGATAGGCTTACAAAATCAATTAAATGCTAGAAATCCTAATGTTACAAGTGGTATTTTAGGTGCCCAGAATCGCGCAACTACACAGCAAGGTATAAGTGGTGCTTTAGGACAATATGGACAAGGATTACTTAGTAATATTAATATGGGTATGGGAGCGTTTAATCAAGGAGTTGGTAATTTAGGTAATGTAGCTAATCAATATGGTAATTTAGCTCAAAATTATGCACAACAACATATAGCTAATCAACAAATGAGAAACCAGTGGAGAGGTGGAGTAGGTGGTTTATTAGGACAATTTGGTATGGGAATGATGGGAGGAGGACAAGTATAATGGCAAGTTTATTAGATTTATATAAAGGAGCAGGTAGAGGTTATATGGATTGGTTGGGAAAAGGAGGTCTATATGGTTCAGCATGGAGAGGTTTGAATGCTCCATTATATGGAGCTGCACCAGAAAATATAATAGGAACACCAGGAGGTATGCCTGATACAGACCTGCTAGAAGAAGAAGAAGATATAGAAGGACCTAAGTTAGACTTTACAGAAACAGGAACTACAGACGCAACTTCTGGAACGGGAGAAGGTTTATCTGCTAAAAATTATCAACAACCTAGTGATAAGGGTTTTAAAATGAATTATGAAGATGCTCCTTTTGCTACTCAATTAGGTGGTATGGCTGGTAAATGGCTTGGTGAGAAGGAAGGTCAATTAATGCCTGGAGGTCTTGGTTATGGTGAAGGACAATGGGCTCCTGGAAAATTTCTTGGTAAAGGATTAAAAGGTCTTGCAGGTGTTGCAGGTGGACTTTTAGGTGGAGCAAAAAGTGCTTTAGGTGCATTTTCAGATGCAAGAGGACAAGCTAAAGATGCAGCTTTACTTGGTGGTGAAACAGTAGCTTCACCTGAAGATTTAGCACTTATGGATAGATATGGTAACCAAGGTGGTGAAACAGTAGGAGATGCAGCACCTATAGATTATTCAGGTGAAACATTAGACCCATATCTTGGACAGCAAGATGATGATGTTACAGCCAATCTTACTGATATATATGGTAATCAAAGTTCAGCTGACCTAAGTGACTTTAATGATTATGAAGAAGCCACTAGGGATAGAATCAGAAGGAGTAATGAAGCATATGATTTAGAATTGTCGCAAGGCGAAAGTCTATATGACCCAAATGATTTTGGAGATTATTCTGTAGAAGGTGATGAAGCTGAAGGTCCTCTATCCCCTGTTCTATCTACAGCTATGCAAAATCAACAAGGAACTGGGATTGGTGATGCTGAACGAGAGTTGATGAAACAGCAAATGATGATAGACCCTACTAGAGAGCCTTCAGGACTTGGAAATCAAGCAAGAGTAAATTATGACTTTGACCAAAGAATGGTTCCTAAACTGTTAGAAACAGAAGAGCCTTGGATGCGTGATTATACTAGTCAAAGATTTCAAGGCGGTCCAGAGGGAATACGCAAAAAAATGATGATTGACCCATACTTTGCAGCTGGTATGCAAAAATTTTATCCAGGATTTAAATAGAAAAGAATAGGAGAAATATATGGCACTAACTTTTTATAACCCAAACCAAGGTAATCCTTTCTTTCAGGCATTGAGTCAGGCTAAAATGTTAACCTCTGATGAAATTAGAGAAAAAGCCTTAAAAGAAAATGTAAGGCAAACACAACCTTATTTAAATGATTTAGCTGTAGAATTTAATCAGGACGCTAAAAATGTTTCTTTAATGCGTAACGATGAAAATAAGTTTGTTTTTGGTGGTACTAAAGGAAAGCAAGGTGACTTATTAACAGAATGGAAAAGCTATAAGGAATTAATGGGTGAAGGAGCTATATTTAATGATTTCAAGTCTCTCTATGATACAGGAACGGCACAAGTTGATTCTTCTAAAGTAGCTTCTATTAATAAGTATGTTACAGATGAGTCATTAAGAGGTGTATCTAATAAACGTATTATTAAACAATTTCAATCTCCTGAAATTAATGCTTTTATATCTAGATTACAAAAAAATAATCCAGAATTATATAGTAAATTACTTCTTCCTACTACTATAACAGGTAAAATAGGGTTAGGTGAAAAACTTGGTCAATTTATTGAAGACCATCCTTTAATGGCTACAGGAGGAGCTCTTGCAGGAGCTGGAGGATTATTACTTGGTGGTAAAAAATTAATGAGTAAAGCTGCAGTAAAAGGTGCAAAAGATATTGTAAAAACAGCTAGTAAAATAGGTAAGGATTCTATTCCTCCTTCAGGTCCATCTATAGGTAAAACTGGTCAACAATTATCATTATTTGGAAATACTAAAACACCTAAAGCTCCCATTAAGCAATCTGGCAAACTTTTACGTACTGCTAAAACTCTTGGAAGAGGCGCTGCAGGTGCTATAGCTGGTAGCGGTATTGGCTATGGAGTAGGTAGTCTTGTAGGTGGCGAAAAAGGCGGTAAAATTGGTGAAGTAGCAGGTGGAACTACAGGTATTTATGCTCTTCCTAAAATGTGGGATGTTGTTAGTAAAAAAGTATCTGAAAAAGGTATGCCATGGGCTATGAAAAGAATAGCTAAAAAAGGTGGCCCTTCGTTATTAGCTAGAGTATTAGCTAAGGCAGGCCTTGCAGGATTTAGTGGTGCTCTTACAGGAGGACTTAGTACGGCATTAATGACAGGCTTTGTAGCAAAAGATTTGTATGATATAGCTAATATACTTGCTGAAGAAAAATAGTTTTGCTTAATATGACAATATAAAGGTTAAATTAACCTATGGCCGAAGAACAATTTCAACCAACTTTAAATGAAAACCAAACTAGAAGTTGGGCACAAATGTATAATGGCAGGTCTCATTTACTTCCTGAAGAAAGACGTAAAGAAATAGAGGCTAATGCTGCTTATTATAATGTTCCATTTTTTGAAGGGGATTCAGACTTACTTGATAAAGTAGGAGCATTAGGCAAAGGTTTTCTTGAAGGCATGTCTGCTAGTATCTATCACAGTAAAGAACCTCCAAAATCACAAACTGAATCTATAATTAAAAATATTGGACATCTTATTGGTTTTGCTCCATCTATTTTATCTGCACCTTTACGTAAATTACAGATGACTAGACTAGCTAATATAGCTGCAAGAACTAAATCTCTTCCACTATGGCTTTCAGGTAAAGCCACCAAACATGTTTCTAAGGCCGCAAATGATGCCTTAAAGAGCGTAGGAATGAAAAATGTAGATAACCTTCAGGGAGCCTCTAAACTACTCTTAGGTGGCGGTGCACGGCACGTTGCAGAAGGTGCGTTTAATCTAGGTGTAGCTAGTAGTTTGGGTGCATGGCGTGGTGGAATAGATAGTATGGTTCAAGCAGCTATTGGTGGTGGAATAGCTGGTGGTGTTTTTCATGGTATAGGTAATGTTATTCCTGGAACTGCTACTGGAGATAAAGCATTACGAGCTATGGCTGGTTCTGCGTTTCAAGGATTAAGTGCACAATCACAAGGAGCCACAACTCCAGATGCTATATATGAGTACTTACTTGGTGCTTATTTTGGTGGAACAAGTGCTTCATGGAAACAAGCTGAAGTTTATAAATTAAAAAACAATATAATGAAAGAGTCTCAAGGCACTGTTTCTCAAAGGAAGAAATTTGCAACATGGGAAAGAGAAGGTTCTGATGTAGAGAGACATCCTATGTTTCATAACCTTCCTAAAGAAGTACAGAAACTTGCTAAAGAGCAACAAGTAGATTTATTTGGTGATGTAAATGTTAATAAATTACAACTTCATGCAGTTAATTTAATGAAACAATTAGGACTTACTCCTGAAACAGAAATAGTAGAGAGAACACCTGAAGGTTTTATAGATAAGGGTGAATATAGAGAGGGTGAAAAAGTTTTTACTACAACAGAATCAGATGTAAAAGCTGAGAAATTTATTGCTACTACAGGTACTGCAGGAGATAAGTTTTTATCAAAAATAGCAGGTGAGTACGGCCTTCCTTCTATCAATTATGTTCTTCAGGGTAAACCATCAAAAGGAGCGATTGGACTAGATAGACCTCTAACAGAGGCTCATATCAGTGAAGCCAATCGTGCTATTAGATTAGCTGCAGAACGTCTTAATATAAACCCTACGACAATAAAAGATACTACGAGGGCCGCGCTTGCTAAAAATTATTGGGCTGTTAAAAATGCACAAGCAACATATATAGTAGGTCAATTAACTTCTGGTAAAAGGGGCATACTTGATAAAAATTTAAAATGGGCTACTACGATAGCTCAGAATATGGGTAAACCATTATTTGTATATGATACAGTCTCTTCTAAATGGTATCAATATATGCATACAGGTACTACAGGTCGTTTTAGGATAATTCCAGGTAAAAAGAATCTTCCTCCTAGCCCTCCTAATGCTATAGCTCTTCTAGGTGCAACAGGTATTAATAAAATGCCTAATGTACAAAAAGCTGTTAGGGGATGGTTAAAACAATATCGTACTAAAGCTTCTGCCGCTGATGCAGTACAAAAGAAAACAGAAGAAGCTACATTTAGACAATCAAAAAGAGAAAAAGAATTAATTGATAGACAGAGAGATATTCAAAAGAGTATCTATGAATATGATGTCATTAGAAAAGATAAGAAATTAACAGATGACGAAAAGGCAGATTTAGCTTCATTAAAAGACGAAGCCCATATTATAGAAGGCGAACTTGCTACTCTTATTCCTAAAACTGTCTCTAAACTCATTACACATGGGTTATCAGAACAAATAAAATTAAGCGCAGAAGAAATTGACCAAATGGTAGATGATAGTGGAGTCAATCCAAGTGTTGTAGGGAAAAGTGCTATTAATTTTACAGATGCTTTCTTAAAAAAGATATGGGGAAAAGCTGATACTACTAGAGCTCAAAGAGATGAACGAATTAAAATATCTGAAATGCTTGAAGGCATTATGCCTAACTTTATCAAACGAGGGTCATTAGAGGTTAATTCAGAAGAATTTATTGAAGCAGTAGAAAAACAGTTAAAAACAGATTATGAATTAGCTCAAGATAAACC
>Ga0080013_1001819_pt1 | contig 27059 bp, 45 predicted proteins | sample ETNvirenome_6_85_FD_69236 | JGI IMG/M metagenome (GOLD analysis project Ga0080013, IMG submission 69236) | Marine viral communities from the Pacific Ocean - ETNP_6_85 (SPADES assembly) (version 2) | ecosystem: Environmental > Aquatic > Marine > Oceanic | place: Pacific Ocean | collected 2013-06-19
CGCTTCTTTAGCCCTTCGCTCTTCATGGTACTCCCATTTCAGCTTTTTAATACGTTTTTGGGCGCGTTGTCCATACCTAGCGATCTCTGCATCGGTTGCTATGTCATCATCAGCCGACTCAGCCTGTTTGGGGGACCGTTGGTCCACCTCCGGGCGGTCATCAACCACCTCAACGTCGATTTCTTCAGCTTGAGCAGGGGTTGAAGCATCCTCTGGAGGCTCTATAGTAGTTTTAACACCTAAAAACTTGTCTTCTTCGCTCATTCTTCCAGTTTCTTCACTCATTTTAGGCCCTTTCCACGCCTCTGGGGTCTTCTACAACCGCCTCTACAGTGTCATCGTTGATTAAACGGAATTCTTTACCATGTATTTTAATTCTTGTGCCACTGAATGCCCTAAAAATGACAAAATCACCGACTTGACAGTACGGTCCATTGGGGAATCTGGTGTAATTGACGTAGGCATCCGGCCCCATTGACATAACCCAGCCAACTATCGTAGAGATGGACTCTTCGTGCTGGGACTGGGCTGATTTGATGATACCACCATCGGTGGCTTCATCTACTTCGGGTAATGCGATCAGCAGTTTGTAGCCTTTTGGCTCCGGTAACTGTGATGCAAAATTTTTGGTTTCCTCATCAGGAACAACCATTTGTTCCATAACTTCTGTTGCGAGCGTAGCCACTAAGACCTCTCGTTAAATTGTTGCGCTATGACAGCGAGTTACAAATCCTTCAGTTTGTCATTTAGATCTATGATTTCACGTTCCGTCCAAGCCAATCCTTCTATAATACCGCACATCTTGCGGTACTCTTCCATGTCCTGTGCCGATCCAAGTGCAAGATGATCGGCTATATCGTTCATCTGGGTTCTGATCTTTTTTTTAAGCAATACTAAGACATTATCACTCACCGTCAGTGTCCTTGTCAGTGTCCTTATCAATGTCCTTTGCTATCTCTCTGCCAAGTTTCATCCCCTCCAGTTCCTGCGAAGCCTGTACCTTCTTTCGTTCTATCTGCTGTTTCGCGACAACGGCTTCAATGTCTGACGTTGCCACCTCAACCTTGAGTCCCAACTCCTGTTCAGCCAACGTAAGCTTCAGTTGTTCCAATTGAAGCTCCGCCGCTTCCATCTGCTGTTCAGCTTGCGCCTTCTGTTGTTCCAATTGAAGCTCTGCCGCGTCCAACTGCTGTTCAACAGCCATCTTCTCTTCAAGTAACCCCATCTTCTGTTGGTCGAGTTGCTGTTTCGCGGCAATCTTCTGTTGCTCCAACTGCTGTTTCATGGAGTCGGCCTGCTGTTTGCGCTGTACTTCCTGTTCCTGTATACCAAGCTCGCGTTCGCGCTGTTGGATGATTGGATCTTGCTGTTGCTGGGCCTGTTGCTCTGCCTGCTGTTGCTGTTGCTTCTTCCCGGTCATCTGATCGGCGGCATCGGCCACTAGCTTGCTCAATCTCTTTTCAATGTCCTCCGGTAGCGGCTGACCTATAGGCGGTAGCTCAGTACCAAGCTCTTCTTCGATCTGCTTGCGGAAAATAAACGCCAAATGTTCCCGTACATGGGAGTCGAGCGCACCAGCTATAGCCTGACCCTGCGGACTGTTCTGCATCTCCTGTGCAATTTGCGGATCACTCTTGAGAGCCGCGTGAACACGCATATGAGCCTCATGATCCTGATACTCGTATGCCTTGACCGGAGATTGCGTCATCATATCCTGATTTTCGCTGACAGGATCTTTTGGAGGTGCTTCATCTGTTTGAGGCACAACCTTCTCTGCATTTGGTATTCCAATCAATTCCATCATCTGCCTGTGCAGAAGAGGAAGGTCGTACATATTCGGTGCTTGAGCCGCTAACTGGAGGGCGGCTTGGTATTGCATGATCCGTTGTGCCATAGTGGACGCATTGGGGTCCGAAACAGGCACAACATCAATACGGTCATCAAAGTCTTCAGCTTTAATACCCTCCCCCGCATCCGTCTCGTATGGATAGTCGGGGTCCGTGTAGTCGTGGATGATCTGCGCTAGAATCTTATATTCCTGCTTTAGACTGGCATGAATGCGAGCCTGAATCGCGGACTGTACCTTCATGGCTCGTTCCAAGATTGCAAGAGTAGTCCCTACGGGAGCCTCTTGATTCATGTCTGCTACCTTGAGATCAGCCATTGACGCAAAGCGTCGGCCTTCCTCCACAATATTACCCAGTAACTGATATAGGACCGAAGAAGGTTCCTTATAAGGAAGGAAGGTGATGTTGTCACGAATGACCCCTCCCGGCACATCAACGTCTCTGAATTCTCCCGGCATAATCGGCGTATCATCGCCTTTGATTCTGAGTCCACGAGTCTTGAGTCCTCCGGGTAAGTTGGAAAGTGTTCCCGCGTCCACAAGCTGGCGCAACACACTAGTTGCAGACTTAGCTAGTCCGCCGATCATGTGTATCAAGCCTAGGTTGTAGAACCCTATGCCCGGAACGTATCCATAGTGAACGAAGTGCTGTTTCTTAATCTTGTGTTCGTCTGCTTCGTCCCAGTTGCGATAGATCGACAGGATCGTGGAACTGGATTTATCGACGGTAACTACATATGGAAGGGCCACACCGTCCGGGTCTTCAAACCCCGGAAGGTCGAGGTCAACGTGCATCTCCAGTAGCTGATGACGGTCCTCGTGGTCATAAGAAGGTTTAACGCCACCAATATCATTAAACTTATCGGTGATCGGGTTGTCTTCTATATATGAGGTTGTGAGTTCTACATCCTTATAGAACCCGCTAACCTGAAGCTTCTTAACTTGGTTGCTACTACGGTTCATCACATGGGTGTATCGTTCCGCTTGTTCCAGATCCGCTTCGTTGTATGCAACAATAAAGTCTTCCGCAGGTACGAACATGGAGGTTGGCCGGCCCAGCGAAGGATCATAATAGATTTTACGGAATGCCGATCCCGCGAGCGGAAGGCTAAACAACAGCTTTTCAGTTTCAGACCGATATTCAGTCATCACTTCGAGAAGCTGGAAGTTCATATAGTCCTGCACCCGCTTGGCCTGCTCTTGGCGTTCCTTTGTAGAAAGCCCCCAGATCTGGGTCTTAACCGGACCTTTGGCCGGCATAATCTCCTGAATCGTTTGACTCTGGAATCTGACTACTGCTTCGGAAAGCATGGGGTGGAATACTCCACAAGCTCCAGCCCACGGCGTAGTGCGGTCTTCAATCTCCAGCCCTAGCTGGTCTAATCCTTCTTTGTAGGTCTGTTCCCAGTCCGATCTACTTCTTTTATCGGAATCAAACTTGGATATAAGATCCAGTGCTACGGTGCGTAGCTCTTTATCTTCAATAACTTCAGCGAGGTTAGAGTCGAACTCAGTTTCGGGACTACCAATGTCTGCTGACGGGTCAAAGTCGATCTCGACTCCGCCGCCTTCCAGTTCGGTAACCAGCGACTCCCCCGGTATAGCTTCTTCTTCTTCGACAACCATAAGTCCTTCTGGACCCATGTCGAAATCGTCTTGGTTGAATAAACCATTCAGTGGCTTATCTACCGCCATTAACTTCTCCCACTAGACTACTAATAGTAATCAGCTTTTCTCATGGGCAATAAATCATCCCACGGATCGTCGCTATCCAAGTTGATGAACCCGCCTTGCCTGAATCTTAGCAACGCTTGAGTCGAAGAGTCAACCAAGTCATCGTGATCACCTGTAGGAAAAGCGGCGAATTCTTCGATAACTTCCTCCGCCCATCTCTTTTTGGGTGCCCATACATGACCACTGTGGAATAGATCGGATACAGCATTCACTCTGGCGATCTTGTCCCTGCCCCGTCCGGGTGAGTACTCCGATACGGGGATTCCGATCCGCCTTAGTTCAAAGATCAAAGGGCTACCCGCCGCCTTGGCTTCCACGATAAACGCATCGGGTTTGTATTCCTTGTACATCTCATACGCCCGTGTCTTCAAGTCAGGGAACTCCAGCCGTTCCTGCAACGCATCCAGCAAGATGATGTTCGCTTCCTTGTCCTCATTATAGAAAACACCCCATGTAGTGCAGGCACTATAGTCGGCAGTCTCTTTTGCTAGGAACGCAGTATCCCAAGACTGGATCACGAACTCACAGTCGGGTGGATCTTTCTTCGTCCATTCCTTCCACCACTCCCGCTTGATGATCGCGCCTTCTTCGGAGGTGGGGTCTTGCTGGTACTGGGCACTCCACTTGCCTACGGGTAGCTCCGCTTTCAGAGCTTCTAGCTGATCCTGCGGCCAGAATCCCGGCCATAGCGGCTTTCCGCTGGGAAGGATAGCAGGCAGTTCAATGATCTCCCACTCATCAGCACCGCCTCTTTCTATGGATGCCTTTAGGATACTGCCCGTTAAATCCTTTTTCGACCAACGAGTCATCACCAGACAGATCGCGCCCCCCGGCTGTAGCCTCTGGCGGGGACCAGATGTGTACCATTCATAGGTCTTGTCGTAAACAGATGGATCGTTCTGCGCGGCTTCCTGCTCAGAATGTGGATCATCCACTATAAGAATGTCCGCACCCTTACCCGTTACCGCACCACCTACCCCGATAGCGAAGTAGTCGCCCTGCTTATTGGTGTTCCAGCGTCCAGCCGCCTTGGAGTCTGCACTCAGGGAAACGCCAGTAAAGATCCTTTCGTAATCCTTGGAGCCTACAAGGTTACGAACCTTACGACCGAATCCAACCGCAAGCTCCGCAGTGTGAGCAGTCTGAATCACCTTCCTATCTGGAAACCTTCCCAAGTACCATGCAGGGAATAAATGAGATGCAAACTCAGACTTGGTATGACGCGGCGGCATATTAATGATCAGCCGCTTTAGTTCACCATCTGCAATCCTATTGAATGCATCCGCCATTACACGGTGATGATCACCTTCGATGAAGGCCGGCCACACCTCTTTGACGAACTCCAGAAAATCCCCTTGGGCACCCTCCCGCATCCTAGCCAAATTCAGTTCCTCAATAAGGCTAAGGATCTCTCGCTTCTCGTCAGCAGGCAGAGTGTCGAGGATTTTCGGGTTCATTTAGTTCAAACACTCTTCATTGAAAGACTGGTCACCCCACCAGCATTCACGACTAGCACATGAAGTAAGTATCAACAAAAAAGAGAAAATTAAAATAATTCTTGTTCTACGATTCATTCTTCGGGCAATCTCACTAGAAAAGCAGGTGTGCCCTCGCCTACCCAAGCACCTAGCTGGTTGAACTCGTAATACTCTTCCGCATCACTATACGAACATTCACTCAGGCGCATGATCTTTTCCAGAACCTTCTCCCTGTCGTAGACCGCCACATTCTTGCTTAGACCATAACGATGCAGAACTCCGACCATGCAATCGTCATAGCCGTCCATCGTCAGGATGTTCTCCACCCCAATCTCCATAAGGCGATCTTCCAAATTGGCTTTCATACTCCCCCCTTTCAATAACAATGTGAGCTAGGCTGAACCACTGATCACTACCACTTGGGTAACCCAACTTCTCAAGGTAGTCCTCTATAATATCGCCGGCACTCCTTCCGGTGAATTTGACCTTCTTCGGGGAACCCCAAGTCGTGTAGTAGTCCGGGTGGTCCGCGACAAGGTTTTCCGATGTGTATCCCGATAAAGGATGTCGCTGTAGCACACACCTCTTCTTCGCTATCAAGTAGGATTTGACAGCATCATCGATAACGGAATCAAGATCGGCTAGAGACACAAAATATAATATAATTTTTGTTCCAGCCTGTCAAACTATCTTGTTGTAATTATATCACGTTAAGTTCAAAACTTTATATAAAATTTTTTAGGGGTAGGAGTCCCAGTGGAAAATCTGATGATTTAGCGAGCAAAATACTGTTTATCGGTAGGGGAAATGGCGCGACGTTTGGGGGTGGATGTACCCCACTGGGGCAATTAATACCAGATACTGCACGACATACGCTCACATCGTGTTATGGTTCTACCATGAGAAACGCACACGGCGTGACTCAAAACCCCGATACACGGGAGCAATACAATGTCTGATCACAACAACGACCCCATCATTGATCGTGTACGTGATGGCGAGGCCACTGGTAGCGATCTGAGACACATCAGTGAGATCCTGCCCGAAGTGCTTGACGAGGAAGGGATCGCGATTCACTCGACTGATGAGGACGATCCACCTCAGATAGGGCGCGTGACTGTCGAGCTAGTCGATACAGAACTAATGATGGGTGACCTAGTCAAAAGACTAGGACAGCTCACTAAGGCAATCGACAAGCTAAGATAGTAAGACAGGGGCCACCGATTCGCGGTGGCCCCGCCCAGTAGTTAACCGGAACAATACAATGACCTTTGACTATCGTTTAGAAGACACCCGCTTTGATGGACCTGACCCTCTAGAAGACATCTGCTGTTCATCGTGTGGCGATCTGCTTAGTGATGAGAAGCAGAGGGACGAGCAAGTGCAATGGGATGTGCTAGAAGAGTATGGTGCGCTATGTGACACCTGCGAAGGTGACCCTGATGTTAACGGGGCACTATAGCGAAACAGGGCTTCGGCCCTGTCGCGATAAGGTTGGCTTCCTATCGCCTGATGAGCTAAGCCACTAGGAAAGAACAATGTTAGAGAGTCTTAACAGCCCAACGCTCCGGTTCCACCTTGAAAGATTAATCGCGGAGCTAGTCGAAAGAGAAGGTCAATATTCCACTGTGATACTCGTAACTAAAATTTATCACCTTAGAAAGGAACTGAGTGCGCTAAGACAGGAACACAAAGAGATAGTCGAAGCTACCCAGAGAGAGAGAGACGCATTGATCGCAGATGGAAAAATTAAAGAACAAAAGTAACAAGACAGGGGCCACCGATTCGCGGTGGCCCCATCCTTCAACCGGAGAGTCTATGCGTAAGATAGAATGGACTACCGCGAACATAGCGAAAGTTATGATAGCGGTGCTGTTGCCAATCGTGTACATCCTTGCGATGTACCGCTTGTTTCAGTTCACTGGTTAAGTAACAAGACAGGGGCCTCCGATTCGCGGAGGCCCCACCCCTAACCTTTGATAGGGGGCACGATGAGTGAGGTTCTAAAGGGTATCGGCAATGGCATCCGTAGGATGCTCTGGTTCCCAGTAGCACCTGCGGTAATAGCTGTTGAAGCACTAGTTGAGACGATAGGCAGGGGTGCAATGATCACAGAGCATCAGGTGGCATCTATGCTAGGCTGTGGCAGGGATCACCTAAAGAAGGGTCCGATGTCCTACCAACGCAGATGGAAGAAGATCGACATCGGTTTCATCGTACAGAATGGTTGCACGATGCACTACGAAAACAACACACCGCCATTCTATGTTGCACCTGTAGTACACAGAGAAGCGTACAAGCTGACTAGTTCAGTGTTCGCAGTACTAGCCCATGATATTAAGGCACTAATGGGTAGCAGGGATTGGGTCAGTCTGATTGATATCGTGCATGGCTTGCATGGGATGGAGCATAGGCCGTGGCCTACTTGGTGCAGTTACGGCCCAAGGGTTAACAATGATAACCCAATGCACACCCGAACATTGGGTGGCCTGTTGGCAAAGGCTGACATCGATAGGCACCGTCATTACTTGGACGGTATACAGGGATACGGTGTGCGAGTTGAGAGTCTAGACTGGTGGCTGAGACGGTATCCTGCTCCACCTACGCTAGACATGAGCCAGTACACTAGGGAGCCAGTCTATAAGAAGGCTTACAATCAGGACACTGGGGAGTCGTTCGATAGGGGTGGCACAACAATCTACTACAACGTAGGTGATCTTCAGGATTGGTTAGCTGATCCTTACCCTATGCTGAAGCAACGCGACTCTATTACCGAGATTGTTTACTGTGTTAGTTGCCCGACAATGCACACCGCTTCGGGTAACCAAGTGCTGAAGCTTGGCTTCTCAAGGGATGTCGCTACCCTAGCAGGTAGGTTGAGAGCGTACCGATGCACTTCAGTGATGCCCGACCCTACTATTGAATGGGCAATTGAAGTACCGACACGGTTAGTATTGGAGAAACGACTTCACAATATCTATCTAGATCGAATGATATGTGAGGGATATCGGTCGGGTGGCGAGTTGTTTGAAGGGTCACCTGTGAAGTGGTCACCTGAGCAGATGCTCAAGGATGCTACCGAGATCGTTGAGAGCTACGGTCACAAGTACCGGAAAGTTACCGAGAGTGACTTCAATAGTGAGCAACGTGAGATAGCAACAGGATGTGAGTGGAAGTAGTACGAGATAAGGGGGGGCAATCGGCCCCCCCTACTACCCCAATCATTAGGAGCTATACAATGATGGGATGCACGAATGAGGCTTCGCAATATGTACCCCGTGGCCTCGACTATGTGGAAAGAAAGATGGAATGCGGTAGCACTGGTTGGTATGGTGACCCAGTGTATTGTCGGGACTGTGATGATGCTAATGATAGGCGAGGGTTTGCCAAGCATCAGTGCCGGCATGGCGTTGACCTGTACCCAGAGGATGGTCGGGATATACCCTGCGGTCTATGTGAAGGGGGTGTATGATGCACGGTCAAGACACTGAGTTTGTGATAGTGATAGGGTGCTTCATATTTATATGCATGGTGTTGTTCAGTATCACCGAGTCGGTCATGCATCAGGCTCGCAAGCGTAGGAGGAAGTAACATGGTGCAACGTAAGTTTATTGAAGTTACAGAAGGCCAGTTAGGTCATAAGCCTATCGTTCGGAGGATTGAGGTATGCGCGGAGTGCGGAGAGAATGCACCTATGCGCGACAACAATCCCGACCGTGTATGCAAGGATTGTTATGATGGCCGGCTAGGTCACTGGATTGTAGTTGATACCTCAGTTTGATTAGACAGGGGGGTGGCATGAGGCCACCCCCTACCACCCCTACAAAGGGGAGTAATAAGATGGGTAAGTTACCAAGAATCAGAAGCTTGTTAGATGAATTACGGTATGACATTCACCACCTGTACCTGTGTTGGAAGGAACGTGGTAAGTGGCAAGGTGCGGATAGGGATGGTGAGTGGACACATACTATGTCTGTATGGGAAGTATACCGTGATGCATTCATTAAGCCGTGTCCAATCTATAACGATCATCTAACAGGTACTGTGTATGGTTGCTATGAATGTCAAGAAAAAGCACACAGTGCAGGGTGGTACGATATGGATACTGGTTACAACAGGAGGTAGCACACTAGGGGGGAGCCGAAAGGCTTCCCCCTTTTTTTGTACCTGCACTACACCTTAGCTCACCTTAAATACCCTACCTTTAATACACATTCTTAGCCCAGTACTCAGCCCCTAACACACCTAACTTCTGTTAGCGGACTACCCCCCTGTTAGCACATCGATAGCCGGCAGACACACAGATATAAAGCCGGCCTACTATATATAGCATAGCCCTTAGCTCACTGACGTTCACTAAGGGCTATGCTATATAGCCAGTAGCGCGGTGGCGTAGCCGTAGCTCACTACTTAACCGCCGCCTTCGGCGGCGGTTAGCAAAAGGTACGGGCGTGTAGTCCCCCCGCCTTCGGCGGGGGGTAGCAAAAGGTACGGGCGTGAACTAGTCCCCCCGCCTTCGGCGGGGGGAAGCATTAGGTACGGGCGTCAGTTAGCGAGCCGGCAAAGCCGGCATACTATAAATGATAGCCGGCCCTTCGGGCCGGCTATCATTAGCGCACTAGCAGTGAGCCAATACACAGACAAAAGTTAGCGGACAAAAAAAGGGAGCCGGCCCGTTGGGCCGGCTCCCTTTATGCTGTTTAGTTCTGGCAGAACTCCGAGGCCAGAGCATGGAAGCGTTTCATAGATTGCGGAAGCTCCCTTGTGTTCCGCGCTTTCAAGATTTCAGTGGTGGCATTGTTGAATGCCCACACCGTCCGCTCTTCAAAAGCTTCGTGTCTTGGGTTCCGGTATTCTTTCAGAACCTTCTCCCCGAACTGCCATGGGAAGACATTAGCGTCAGCACACTTCACTATAAGATCATGGGACTCAGTGTCACTGATCTCCCGTGCCTTATAAGAATTGATCACCTGCTGATGATCGCTGAACTGCTGGCTGATTTGACCAGCCACCTGCCAGAGCCGTGATGGTAGCTCCCGTCTAATGTTGACCGAGTGCTTGTGACTTGCTCCAAAGTCACCATAGAAATCTAGGTTCTCACAAACCATGACATATAATCCGGCAATCATTCCGGCTGTCATTCTTTTGTCGTGAGCGTTCCTGATTCCTATCGCTACCTCGTACTCACCGCCAGTGATAACATCTTCCTTAATGATTGTCATCACTCCGAACATCCTAGCCATCGGCCAGACTTGACCGTCAATAGTGCCTTGGGCTAGTCCGAACCTGCGGTCCTTAATTTCCCACTGTTGACCACGCATCACATCGTCTACCATGTCGATCACCTCGCCATGAGGTAGTGGTAAATGTGTCTGCGTTTCGGGTGGCGTTTCGGAATCTCTAACTTGTGCTTCCGTCGCGTGTCCGCTGATCAGTGATGCCTTTGCCATGTTCCCCCCTTGGGTAAGTGGCTTGAATTGATGCACTAATATAATGATGTAGCCAGTGTAAGTCAACACACTATCGTAACTAATTTCATAATCATAGAACATTTTCTTAGCCCGACCCGTTGCGCTATATCTTAGGTACGGGCGCAAGGTACGGGCGCGAGCCGGCCTACTACTATTAATGATAGCCGGCCCGTTGGGCCGGCTATCATTAACTACCACTGGCTGACTCATTAGTTACTAGCCAATGGTGGGGGGTTATCCCTCATATAGATCAATGCTAACCGAGCATCGATAACCCTAGTATCATTACAGGAATCACAAGCACGGCCACTAGTTAACGGCTCCGCATTGTGACCCTGATCCCAGTACACCTCACCAGTAACTGGGTGCAGGTGCAGGTCCACTTTGTCCCCGCAAATGGAACAATCAATTGAACCCTTCACAGTTCCCCCTTTGAAGTAGTAACGTGCATCAATCTAATATGATGCTGTCACTGTGTCAACTCCTAGATAATTCCAAAAGTAAAAAGGACTATTAGCGATAGCGCAATGAACCAAATGAATCCTGTAATAGTTTCTTTTAATGAATCTTTTCTTTTGTGCATTCAACTCTCATGTATAAGGTGGGATTAGGTACGGGCGTGAGGTACGGGCGTGAGGTACGGGCGTGAACACTAGGGGCCGGCCTTACTACTGCCGGCCCCTAGCTAGGGGGAAACTACGAACCCCGTTAAATCTTTTTTAGCTGAACCCTTAGCAACTAGCCCCACTATGCACGGGCTAGGATCTAGGAACCTTAGGTCGTGGGTGGTGCCATCAATCACGGGCAAGCCGTGCCAAATACTAGGTAGCTCATCCCTAAACACTACAGCCACATTCATTCCGTTCTCTATTGCCTGATCTATCTGTGCATTAGTTGTTACCTCACTGCGCGAAAAGGTTAAGGAATAATTTTCAGGAAGTCTCTTCCTGTTTTTGTGTTTCGTGTAGTCGTAGAAGGTCACGTTAGGAAACTGCTCTATAATATTGTGCCTTTCCCAGCGGATATCCGACAACACGTTAAGCCTGATGCACGGTTTCAAATTGTTTTTAACCGCTCGCCTTTCAATAGATGAAATGTCCTTTACTAAATCGGCTAGAAATTCCTCGCGCCTCTCGAAATATAGGCGAGTCTTCCTAATTCGTGCTTGCTGTACTGTGTTCATACGTCCTCGGCCTTGCACATATAGGCAATTAGATGAACATCCTACCGTATGACTTCCGCAAGCCTGAAATCCTGACGAAATATGAGGGGCTAAGTGCAAGCCCCCAGTTAGGTAGCCATAGTCGGCAGACTTGGCCGTCTTGGGATTGCTTTCCCCTCTACTTATTAGTCTCATAATGGCAGAAGATCCTCGACTACAGGCTCGTAATCCCAAACTTTATACTTAGCATCACTAGGTAGAGGCACCCGATAGATCTTGTAGTCATCACCTAGCTCATCCATAGTGCGTACTAACTCGCGAACGTCATCACTAGTGCGCCACTCTATAAATGAACTGGCAAAGTAATGATAATTTTGTTTCGTGGTGTCATCCATATAGCCCCCTTGCTATTTTGACATGGAACGAATCTACTATGAACCTATCACCATGTCAATGTTGTGAAGACAACACTTTTTTTTACCGAGAGCTAAAATAAAAGTTACCGAGAGCTACTTTGAATGCAGATTTTAAAGTTTGCATTCAGTTTGTGCCCCAACTCACACAATTTTGTGCAATTATTTAGTGTGTGATTTAGGTACGGGCGTCAGGTACGGGCGTCAACCTATTATAGTGGGCCTAGGTACGGACGCCGGCTGTCTACTAGTAGTCTACTAAGCTCCCTAACCCTCAAACTGTTGTTCTTTCTACCAGTTAACTAGTTCTAGCCCTGTCTAGACTATGTAGTCTAGTCTACTAGTTGTCAATAGGTGCAGTAAATGAGTTTTGCAGTAGGAATCTGTGAGTTCAGCCCTTAAAGAGAGCCGATGCGCTAGTTCTCCGCACTCTTCTAATAGGTATATCAATTCAACTTGATGTTCAGATCCTGTAGTCTAGCTTGCAACTCTTTCTCTACTTCTTCAGCAGACCTATGTACTACTGTCACGTTAGTGCTGTCATCAAAAAGTTTTTCAGTCTTGGCTAAGATCTCCAGTGCCCTGACTCTGACACTTGCATTGTTATCTTCATCACTGGCTTCGGTTCGTAACTTATCTAGTATCCAGTCCTTAGAGATTTTTCTGTGAGTTTCTTTTGCCTTCTGCTTCTGTTCTTTCAACTCACTGACTCTGCTCCTCACCTTCTCCATCCTCATCAACTTAGATCCTTCATTTGCTGAAGCTCTTCGTGACTGCTTCTTCACATCATGCGACTTGATATACGCCTCAGTCTGATTGTCTCCCTCTGCTATGAACGCACAGAATGCAGACTGTTTTGCTGTCAGGGTGGTACTATGATTCATTCGCTCTCCTCACTGGTGTACTACCCAATCTAATTAGGTGAGTTACATAGGCAAGGATAGGGTGTTGACACCATGATAGATATTGAGTACATTCATACTTCGATTAACCCTCGCAACGAGGAGAGAGTATGACTGAAGGACAGCGCGTCAAACTAGAAGAATTCATCATTGATTTCGAGCAAGTCGTATTGTTTACGACTGAACACAGGAACAAGAAGTACGCTCGCAAGCAGAGGGACTTAGCACTTAAGGACATCACTGATCATCTGGATACTATTCAAGCAGAGTGCCCGATGAGTATCAATGCTGATCTACGGACAGAGGAAGCTAAGAGTATTGTTATGAACCAGATACACGGATGGTACACATTTTCTGTGGTAATAAATGGTACTCACATAAAAGAATTTGAAAAGAAACTAGACAACCTAATCACCATAGCATTGGAGCAGAGTGCCCAATGAGTGGTGTTAATGATGGAGAGATCTTAGTGGTTGCTGTTGAAGAACGAGATGTCTATGGCAACACTCTCTTCTATCCAAAGAACGATGTGTCCAAGGTCATGTGCCAGATAGCAGGAAAGAAAACGCTTTCAAGATGGGACTTGGAACAGCTAGATGCATCAATGAATTTTGTAGTGAAGGCAGACAGTGCATCATCTAATCCTTGGAATAGGTGACTTGACATACTGATACAGTGTGTTACATTAGTATCAACACTTACCCTCTTAACGAGGAGAACGAATGAGTAGAGGAGTGAGCAGTACAAGGTGTCTTGATTGCGGTAGCACCAACGCAATCCTTGAGGAGTTCAACGACTCTGAGCAGGGGTACATAGAAGAATGTGCCGACTGCAATTATGTAGTAGTCTATCGGGAAGACTCTATGGGTGCCGTCATTGAAAACTACAAAGGGTGGGATCATCCTTACAGTGGTCAGTTAAGGTTGGCCTTATGAGTAAGCTTGATATCTACGATGGAGACATCACCTACTCTTGGGTTAATGGCACAGTCTATCACCCACAGTACTACGGAAGAGAAGACCAAGGTCGGCCATATGATAAGCTTGAAGTTTCATATGGGGGATCTAAGGCTCCGCGACTCAACATCAGAGTGGAGTTGCCCGAGTGGAAGAACAACTTCATAGCAGGTCGGACTACAGATGAGGTTCTTCAGAGCCTAGTTAGGAGTATGACTACAGTGAATGGGGCTGAGGTTATCAACTCCTCTGTTGGTGAGGATGTATCCGAAGGAGACTACATCTGCCTGTCAACTGAGATGGCTGAGTACTACCTGTACATGAACACTCGCAGGTTCACTACCCTCCATCACCTACACCAACACTCTATAACAGAAGCATTAGTTGATAAAAGCTTTGACTCTACCTTTAGCACTGTACCTAATGGCTGTGAGACAAGAGTCATAAGACAAGTATCTATTCATGATGTAGGAGCTATCTAATGCCTGAATTTAAAGTAACGGTTATAGCAAAAGACTACTGGACAGCAGTCGTTGAAGCTGACAATGAGGATGAGGCGGAAGACATAGCGACAGACCTGTGTCAGGTGGGAATCACTATGGTTAGTGAGAAAGAAAAGGTGCCCAACCTAAAATATCTTGATAGTGAATGGGAATTTTATATAGATGGAGAGGATGAGGATGAGTGAATACGGAGAAGTAAAGGACATTGAGGATAAGGTAAACCTCTACTCAAGTCTGATGTCAGAGTCACATAATGCAGGGATTCAAGATGCATTAGTGATTCGTGAGGAAGCCAAGAAGGTTATGGCCGAGGTCAAGTCAGATGTAAGAGAGCTAGTTGAGGAAGTGATTAAACTCAGGAAGATCTTCTGGGGAAACAAGTAATATGATCCACCATGAGCATGAGATCTTTGTCAACACAATCATGGCGAAGGTTAAGGTACTCAAACAACTGGTAAAGAATGACGTTACTGCGTACCTCAAATACGGAAATGATTACGGTATTAAGAAAAAAGAATTAGCCATAGAGATAGATGCAGTAGAGAAGGACATAGAGAATTCCATTTACCTTAAACTAGATGAAGTGGGAGAATAGAATTGCCCATAACAAAGCAACACCTAACAGACCTTAGAGATGTGTCCGATATCTTAAAGGACATGGCCGTTGAACTTGATACCAAGACCCACGAATGTAACTCATGTGGTCGGGACTCATGGACTGACTTACGAGAAGGAAGGTTGGGTAGTGAGGTGGGGGCCATGCTTCGTAAGACCAACAAGTGCTTAGGCATAGTCAAGGATGCGCTCAAGTGAGGACTCGAAAAGCTAGACAGTTAGTAAGACGAGGGTTGCTGATCGCCAGAGTTCGGGGGCACCAACCCACATTGATATCACATTCGGGTGCCATGATCCTTTATGGATGTAAGGAGAGCAAGTGCCATGCTCTACTAGAAGGATGGGACAACCCCGATAACGTGTGTGGTCCGATGCTTCACACTAACTGTGGAGCAGAGATAGGATGGTTCCGAAAACAATTACTGAAGCTGATAGCCCTGTAAGCACAGGTTAATACAATGAATCAATGGGATTTAGTAGACGCTCTCTTAGTATTTGTTTTGTTTATTGTGATATTCAGTATAGTGGGATTGTTGGGATGGGTAGGTGAGAAGGTTGATGACCGTGAAGGCTAGGGTCCACGTTAATCAGCACAACATTAAGTGGAATGCTAAGAACGTGGGTGATGAGCGTCCAGTTATAACCGTTAAGACATACAAATCTAATGAGTATGCATACTCATTAGAGATCAACGGTCCATCAAAAGTTATCTACTCACCTAATAAACCGCTGTCTTGTGGAGCTAAAGTCTGGATTGAATGCTGTTATAAAGATATCCAGATACAAAAACCCCCAAGGTATCCATAGGAGCATACGGATAGCTCAGGGGAGGCATGGAAAAAGGAGGGAAACCATGCCGTTTTTTGTACCCAACTCTACAACCTACCGCTCATAGGTCGGGGCGTCAAAGGTACGGACGTTCGCGAATCCTTTCTGTTGCCCAATGAGTATGACTAGCCAACCATCCATACTTGATGCCGTACTTCACGCCAACCAACAGGCATACACCTAGTAAGGCTACTGTTTTCCAGAGCTTACTCTTCTTCACCATCTGTCACCTCATGCTTCATAAACAACCTTTGAATAAATACCTTCAGTCCATCCCCCCGACCAAGACCCTTATTCTCTATAGTTTCTTGGAGTTTATTATTTGATCGCTCAATACCTCGTAGCCATCCCTCATTATATTTTGCATCCCATCGATCAATCTCTTCCTGTGTCTCTGCTATAAAAATACCATCAACGCAATGAAGAATAACAATCCCTAGTCCTGCACAGTACTCACGATACCGTGGATGCTTTGTGTTATACCAAGAGATAGTTGGTGGTAAGAAATCTTTATTAGTTCTGTCCCACAGTCTTATTGCGGATTCCCAAATCTCTTCTTTAGGTATAGCCCTGCCCTCACCCATAGCATAATCCTTCATAATCCGAAGAACTGCATCGTGATAAACAATCTCTCTAAGCTGTGGGCGAGTGTATTCATCACTCATTTTCTAACGCCTCCTTTAAAGCGAGTATTTCTTTTGTAACAAGGTTGTGCCTTCTAATAACAAACCGGACTGCTTCTGGAGCGAATCGAATAGAAGATTTCTTCGCCTCTTTAATTGCGTTACGATATACAGTTATTGCATCCAAATAATTCTTTACTATTGGATCGTCTGTTATCTCCGCCTGTCTCCACTTTTCAATTCTGCGTCTCTCTTTAAGCTCTACAGCATTGATTGCCTGATTAAAGGTTACACCCATACCCCTTGGGTGCTTCACTTTAAGCACCCTTTTCTTTTCCTTTGTGGTTGATGCAGAGTTGTAAGCCTTAACCACCTCTCTAATCTGTAGCTGTCCTAGTTCTTCTGAATTAATTTTGTCAGCAACCTCACGCTTCTCACTCAAGTTACCATGTATGCGGTTGACCATCTGCGTATGATGAAGATTTACATCCCCGGAGTCGCCTCTATTATATACCTTAATCCCCTCATCTACGGCCTTTAATGCGTTTAATAGTGTACCTAGATATTGGGAGGACATCCCCAACCTCAGTGCTAGTTGTATATTAGAACAACCAATCTTTTCTGAAAGATTTAAATAACCCCTAGCTCTTTCGATATCAGAAACTCTCTCACGATATTCATTTTCCACTACCTGTTTCCGCAACGCTTCCGTATCATCAACATCATCCACTATAGCGATCATAGTTTTGAGGCCGGCCCTCCTAGATGCTTCTGTTCTACGATGACCATAGATAATTTCATAGCCCTTACCATTCGGACGCACCTTGATGGGCACCTCCTGCCCTTGCTTCTTAATAGATAGAGCTAGTGCCTCCAACTTTTCTTCATTGAATGTGATACGAACCTGATCCTTTGAAGAACTTAGATCCTTAATCGGTATCTTCTTTATGATCACTTGTTACTCCCTTTAAACTATAGATTGGTATGTGAACCATTAGCTCCAAATCATTCGGGTCTTCCCGATCATATCTTCCACCCCACTTAGTCTCGTACACTAATGCTGATGTTGCATCGTGCCACACAAGTACGTCATCGAACTGTACAACCAGTAACCCCTTGGTGTTCAACGACTTAGACATGGCTGATATACGTTCCAACTTGGACCTGCTTATGATATACGTTTCGTATTTGTCCCGTGCATTATACCTTCGCTTCACTTCACATATCGCTCTGAGCATTCCATTCCTACCCAAGAGCAAGTCACCTGTCGTGGTGTAGGGAGCGAAGCTCCAGACATCTACCTTCCACGCCTCCTTCAACTTATCTGAAACACTCTGCTCCTGAAGGCGATCCTCTATGGTTTCATAGAGGGGCATATCAATTGATAGTCGTGTCGGAAGTACGAAAGTTTACACCCATGTTAGTACCCACTCTCTTTTTAAATACAGGTTTTAAACTCTGCATTAAAGGACTCTCATCCCCTAGTTCTTTTGCTGTATCCAGCATTTCCTTAGTGGCTCCCTCATCATTCAACCAAGGATGATTTTCTTTTACATCGCTCAATAGGAATGTTACGAGTAGTGATTCTCCATCACCCCTAGTGAATACAGTTTCTATATTAGCATCACAGTTACAAGCATAGAGGTGGGCAAGTGCCTCATCCGATGTGGGTTCATACTTCCCAATCGTTTTGTTACTCTCCCCCTCCTCTCCCATAAACTTAAAGATATTGCAGTTCTCCTCATGCAGGGTTTCAACAATCACCATCGACTCATTCTCTCTGGCGAGGCTGTCCACCATCAGCACGATGCAAGAGATTGCATCTCCATTATTATCTTCTAGTGCCACCACTGTTTCTTTATCCTTTGACGGTTGCGTACCTGTGCTTCAGTGGGTACTCGTACTGTCAAGTTATTAACATAACCCCTAAGTATGTCTCTTAACAACTGTGACAAACTAATCTCTTTACTCTTAGCTAACTCCCGAAGGGTGGAGAGTATATCACCCTCCACCCTCAGTAGGAATTTTACCTTATCAGAAGGGGAGGCCATCGTCCTCTTCTTCTACATCCGCAGTTACCGCAACTTCCTGTATCGGATGGATCTCTAAGCGAGCGTTCTCATAATCAACGCCCTTCTTAGATGTCCGATTCCATATAGCTACCTTAACCGTAGGCATCTCACCCTGCTTGGCATGGGATACCATCTCAGTTAAGAACTCCCTAGTAAACTCTATCTTCCCCGACTTGACCGGAGCGCGGTCGTTGTCCTTGAACTGATTCTTAAAGATAGGAAAGTCTATCTTGGGTACATTCTCATACATACTAGGCATCAATCAATTCCCCCTGTTCCTCTCGTTCATCGTGAAGTTTAGTTGCCGCATTGGATAATTCATTTACTGTAGTTAAAAGCTTTACTATCGTCTTTGGATTGTTGCTTTTAAGTGCCCTCTTTATCTCACCTTGAAGCTTTGTATCGGGCAACCACCCTGCCTTAGACGCCTCATTACAAGCAAGCTTTAGTGCATCAGCAGGACTATCAACTGAACCTGATGTAGTGATGGTAGCACCATTAACCTCTGGTTCCTTAGCTTTCTTAGCCCTCTTCCTCTTGGGCTTTGCCTTCGGCTTCACCACTTCCGCTCCTGCCTCTTCTCTTGGTAGCCCATCACCACTGTATCCGTAATTAAACAGGCCGAATAGCGAGAAGCATTTTGTGAGACAGCGCATCTTTGCATCAGATATATCTCGTGAAGCAGGATGTGCTATGCTCTTCATGCGGTAATCCATAACAGGTAACCACATCTCCCTAACCACATCTCCTATGGTAACAGTACAGCTAACCATAGCAGTGCCACCTTCATAGTAGGTGACATCTCTGATGACACCATTCTCATCGGTGGTGCCATTCCATTTGATCTGCATCTCAGGATAGTTCTCCATCATAATCCTGTACGCATGACTCCAACTCAAGTAAGTAAGACCAGCCTTCTCTTCCGTGAAAACATTCACGTTGATCTTAGCTAACGTCTTCCATATAGATCCTGCTGTTAAACTCTTAGCGGGCATTCCCTCTTTCTCCTTTCCACTGTGGGCAAAAATCTGCAACCTCACACCAGTCCTGACACCTAATATACTTAGGGCTTGTGTTAGGTGGTTCGATTATCTTATAAGCACCAGTCTTTTGTTTGTTGATATAGTCAGTTGCTTCCTGTAAGCTGTCGAAAGAACGAGGTTTACCACCTCCACCGTGCATTGGATTAACTTGGTATGCACCTCTAGCCCATCGCTCTTCCGGTGTGCATGGGATGGTAGCTTCCTGTGTGTGAACACGAATACGCTGATCCACATAGTCATCCTGCCTCCCATCCCTCCACATAGGCACAGATAATACAACGACCGGACTATCTGGATAGTTGTATTTACCAACCCTAGACCTCATCCAGTCACGGCAGATACATACGATGTTCAGTTTCGTAGCAGTGATACCATTCTGCCTGAGTAACCAAGCATAGAGATTCAACTGCTTCTCCCAATCTTCCTTCAACCCACGCTGTACTGAGTAGGCTGATGTCACTTTGTAGTCAGTGACAGATCCATCATCACCAATTAGATCAATAGCACCACTAATCGTGACACCGTTATGCTCCGCATGGAACCTTTGTTCTTTGGTGCCCTCGCTCTCCGCCTGTTCTATAACAGCGTGAACGCCCTTACCAAGTAGCTTCCATACCTCTTCTCTTACATCAACACTGATCTCATCCTCATGGTCCTGCCACAGACGGCGAATCTGTGGTGGCTTAATCAGTTCTGTAATACTGAAGTCAGCCCCATCCTTCGTGTATGGATCGTTGCGTATAGCATCCACAATCGAATCCGGTGCGCCATAGTTATTCGTGAGGTTCAAGAGATTCTCCAGACACCCACTGTAGTTTCCGTATCTTCTATACGCCTGACAACATAGCGTTTCCCTTCATCATTCTTGTTCCAACGAGTAGCAGATGAACGGACACTGCGTTCATGCTTGTTGTCATCACACTCAACCATGAAGCATTGGTCTACATCCAGTTCTGCAAACGGATACGTCCTTCGCTCTGCTCTGTGTGGAATGGGTACATCGTCAAGGATTCTAATATCTCTCGACTCTGTTAATGTGTCACTCATAGAGTTCTCCAAATTCCTATCCCGTAGTCAGTAATGCGAACACTAAATTTCTTGCCAGTTTTCCTAGCAAGTCTACCTGCATAACTCCTTACTGCATTGATTTTATTCTGCACCTCTTCGCTATCCATTGTCATTTCAATTAGATCTCCCACTTGAATCGTATCCAAGGGGAGGTGCCCCCATTTAGTGGGTGGCCCTGAGTTTGTAGGAGGGGGTCCAACTCCCTCGTAAACTCTGACCCTCTGCGTTGATTGAACCAAAGGATCTCCTTAGTTGCCATGCAAATCACTTGTTGTTATTGTCTTAGTCCAACGGAGACAGGTGGATGATAACTAACCGACAAGATTCACGCAAGCCCCTTGACAATGATCTGTGTGAGCTTACGATAGTAGGAGAACCTGCTTCAAAAGCTAACTCTAGAAGATTAGTTAAGATTAAGAAACGATATGCCTTTATTAAATCTAAAAAAGCTATCAACTACTCAAAAGATTTTAATCTTCAGTGCCCAGTATATGACACTTTATATGAAGAAGACTTAGCTATTGCTTTAAAGATTTATTATAAATCTAAAAGACCAGACTTAGATGAGTCTTTAATACTAGATCTTCTTCAAGGTAAAGTATATAAAAATGATAGGTCTATCAAACTAAAGTATGTTCAATGGGGTTTAGATAGACAGTTTCCTAGGATACTGGTAGTACTAGGACCAGTAGAAAAAGAGGAAGAGATTATTAGTAGGCTTAGAGTACTAGTAGAAAGGGAGGAAATGAATGCTTCAAAGGTTAGTGCCAAGTGAGATCAGGCTACTAGCCGATAAGCTTTCACTAGGGCAATACAAAAGGAAATGTCCTGAGTGTCACCACACTCGTTCCAAACATAAGCACGACAAGTCTTTATCACTTAACATCGACTCAGATGGAGTCCGATACCACTGTCATCATTGTGGCACAAACGGAGGATGGATGTACCAAGAGACACCACCACAACCGATAACACCTCCGTTGGGTACGAACGATGTCGTTCAGGAATACCTAAAGAGCCGTAACATTAATGAAGAAGTAATTAAAAACCACACTGTTCAGGGCACCTATACATTCAATGGCCGTAGTGTTCCGGCAGTAGGGTTTCCCTACCGTGATGGCTCCAACATCGTAGCTATCAAGTGGCGTAGTGCAGACAAGAAAAAATACTATAGCCAAGAGAATGTTTGTCAGGATTTCTTTAACCTGAATAACTACGTTGAGGGCAATGATATTCTATTGGTAGAAGGGGAGATGGATGCACTGTCGTGGTTGTCCTGTGAGCTACCAGACAACCTAACAGTTATGTCCATACCGAATGGGGCACCATCCAAAGTTAAGGATGGGAAGGTAGACCCTAGAGAGGATAAGAAATTCCAGTATGTGTGGAGAGCTAAGAAGCAGATAGAGTCTGCTGAAAGAGTCATCCTCTGCTTTGATAATGATGAGGCAGGATTCGCCTTGCGTGATGAGATTGTGAGAAGGATAGGCACAAGCAAGGTGTGGATGATGGATCTAGATGAATACAAGGATACATCCGAAGCACTGGATGATAGAGGGGCAGGGTACTTACTAGGACAACTGGATGTATGTGATCCCTTCCCAACAGTGGGACTGCATAGAGCCAAGGACTTTCGTAAAGAGTATGACCTGCTGTATGAAGAGGGTCAGATCCAAGGTGCATCGACAGGGATTAGATCCTTAGACAAGATGATTCAGATTGTGCCGGGAATGGTAACGATAGTTACAGGATTTCCTTCAAGTGGTAAGAGTGATTTAATCGATCAAATCTGTTTGAATCTAGCTAGGTCAGAGGGGATGAAGACAGCGTACTGTTCTTTCGAGAAGCCACCTGCCTTGCACATGGCACAGCTTGCACAAAAACTAATGGATCAACCTTTCTTTGAAGGCATATCCACTAGGATGGCAATGGAGGCTAAGGACTATGCCTACGAATGGATTGATCAGCACTTCATGTTCATGGATCACACGCTTGACGGGCCTACATCTATCGATGGGATTTTGGATGTAGCATCAGCTTCCGTTATGCAGATGGGGTGCAGGGTGCTGGTCATTGATCCGTATAATTTCATAGAGCTACCGCCCTCTGAGAGAGAAACAGATTCAATCAATAAGATGCTGACCAAGGTACAGAAGTGGGCCAAGTCACATGAAGCTCACTGCTTCTTCATCGCTCACCCCACCAAGCTTGCGCCGGACAGGAGATCGGAGAAGAAGGTGGTGGTCACGGGCCATGACATAGCAGGAAGTGCATCGTGGTTTGCCAAGGCTGACTTAGGCATCACTGCATGGAGGCACCCACGGGATGAGGAGCCACCTGAGTGTCATGTCTGGAAGGTGAGGTGGGGATGGATCGGGACCAACGGATACTGCCGGCTCAACTTTGATCGTGCTACCGGAAGATGGACAGATCACATACGAGAACCAGTCGATGATACTCAGTGGGATTTCTAACGGATGAGGAGTCCCACTCCTGCTCCAACAATTAAGTAGGGAACAGCACCTCTTAATCGCTTAAATAGATCTGGTGTTGCCACCCTTCGCCAAGCATCGGACTCTTCATTGAGTGCAACGATCTCATTTCTTAAAGCTTGGTTGACCTCTTGCTCCCTGATCCACATAGAGTCCAGTGCTTCGACTCTTTTCCACAGCAAAACCTTGTCCGCTTCCAGTGTTGCTACCTGATCTTGGTATGCAGACACCTCTCTGAGATGTGATGCCGTGAGCGTGTCGAGGATCGCTTCTAAGCCACCGTAGCCCTCTAGGCTATCACGGAGTATCAGGACATTCTCCTCGAATGTTAGAGAGGATTCTGTGGCCCTGTTTTCTGCCTGTTCCCTGATTTTTGCTATAGAGTCGTGAGCTTGGTCTAAATCCTCCACCAAAAGCTCGTAAGCCTGACCTGCTTCCTCAATCTCAAGCTCAAGTTGGACACGTTCAGCCTCTAAAACCTTCACCTTCTCCTCTGCAATCAATGCATCGGCTCTTGATGAGTCGAGATAACTAAATCCAAACCCTAAAAGAATCATAACCACAATCACAATTACTACTTCTTTTAAGTTCATTCAAGAACGGGCGTCAGAGGGACGGGCGTCAGCACGTTTCACTGGAGCGTAAGCTATCATGGGTGATACAACTCCGTTCATTTTTTTTCGCCTGACCCGCACAGTTTCTACGATACCTTCCTCTAATAACTTTCGTAGTCGAATGCGTACAGCATTTGGACTTATGTCTAAGGCATCTGCTAATTGCAGTACCGACATGGCACCGTCTTCTGTCTCAGTAAAAACTAAAGCATCTCTAACCTGTTGAAGTAGTTCTGATTCAGTGATCTCTCGCATCTACACCTCCACAGTCGTTGGCCTGTTAGGTTTATAGAGTACTTTCTTCATGTTGTAATCATCATCATCTATCTCAAACCAAACAAGTCCTATGTCAGCCAATGATTCTGCTACACGATGAACATATTCTGTAGCTAACTGCCAAGCCGGGAGTGCCACGACTCTCGTCCTTACCTTATGAATCCTTCCACTGTCAGCGAACTGATGGAAGTGGGAGCGAACAGCTACATCAGGTGGCTCCTCGTAGTCCATCATATAATTGAAGAAGATGTCTTGAGCGAACCATCTTATGTATGGACCCTTAGTGTGTGCCCGTCTTCCCATACGTCCATGATGCTTGATATCGAACAGGACTGGACCGATCTGAATCAATCTTGAATACGATGATTTGTTTCCAGTGTCTGGATCTCCTACAACCTTCCAGCCTTGGGCACTGAGTGCCCGTGCGATTCCTTCCTCTGACCCGCCAGCCCGACCTACATGGCTAGGTGTACCTCTGAGTACATGGATAGTCTGGGGCTTGAGTGCCAGTGGAACCCTGAGTGATTCAATCGCGCAACTCATATGGACGCCCGTTAATCCGCTTGCGATCTGCGTAGTACGATGATGATCTCCATCAATGAGATCACCATTGAGAACCAAGTGTAGCTTCGCTTTTCTATTCTTGCGTTTAACCGACTTGATTACAGCCCATGCTTTTTCCCAGTTATCCCATAGCCAGCGTTGAGATTTATTGGGTTCGTACATTCCCCCATCATCTAATTCCAACCCTTCGGGAGGGCACAGCCCGACTGTTGAGCCGCAGTGTGTGTCCCCCACGCACACCACTATATGCTTCATTCATCATCCTTGTCCGGTAAATTCCAGTTTCCCCATCCTGAAGTGGGATCGTTACAAAGAACACAGTTCTCGTCCTTTTTTACCTCATTGCCGCACTGTTCACAGATGGTTGATTCCTTAGTGAAATCCCAACCACACAACCAGCAGAACCGTTCACTCTTAGCATTATCTGAGGCACAGCGGGGGCAGTCCACTACGAACCCCACCTCGCAGGTGCCGGCCTACCGATTATGCCCCTAATGTCTACATGGGTAAATGATTCGTACCTACCCAACCCTAGTTGTCTCTTCCATGGGCTGTCATCAATTAGGTCGGCAACATCAGATGGTGACCAACCCACCTTAACTATATCTGCCGCACCCAACGTGATATGCATACTCCACGGCACACCACCTATAGCTTCATTGTATTCCGGGTCACGATACCAACTGTTGATTAGTATAGGTGCTTCTCCATCAGCCCTGCGTACCCATTCAAGGACATCGATCAGCTTGAATGCATTGCCTAGATTTTCTATGGGAGGGACACCTAACGCTACCCCATATGCGGTGCGCCCTACGTCACAGATCTCCAGCGCACTGAAGTTGGTGGTGCCCCTCTGTTTCAGCCTGCCATCACAGAGAGTAACCCAATCACTTCTCGTCATGTTCTCTAAACCTGACGTTGTTATCCAATAGATCAGGGCGTCTCAATCTCTTGGCGGCTTGGGCTATGCCAGATGCCACTGCCCCTACCTGCGGAGCCAAGTACTGTGCAACCCTTGGACCTCCAGCCCATGCGAGTAGACCAATGCCCCAGCTACCAAGTAGTGCATAAGCTGGGTCAGGTACATTCCAGATGGTGGAATCAAGTACGATAATTACAGCAATGAAAACCATCGATGCGGTAAGCAATACTCTCGCCGCACTCAGAGTACCTCGTTCATCTGTAAGAATTTCCTTAATAGGCATTACGGTCTACCCCCAAACAATTGTTCATAGATAGATCTTTCTTCCCTGATATCTCCCATGATCTTAATCATTTCTTCAAGTACATCATCGCGGCCTTCAAACATTCGGTAAAGCTGTCTGCGTTTATCATCGTCAGACAGGTCTGTTCTTTTAAACAATCTATTCCTGTCTTCCCGATAATGTTTCATTCGTTTTTCAAAGTGGCGTAGTCGGGCCTTGTTATCAAAGTATTCACTATGTTCTTGTTTATATTTTTCTGCCGCCTCTCTGCCACGACTCTCTTCTATCTGCCCTATTGTAGTAACGAGCTTATCAATGTCTTCAATAAGTTCATAGAAATCTTCCTGATACCCACCACCCTTCTGTGGGTCATAGACAAGATCGCCTAGCATAGGCAGGTTAGCCCATGTACGAGAAGTAAATCCAAAGTCAGCCGCAGTACCAACAATATTCTCACCCATGATTTCACGGGTCAGACGATCAGCCAAGGCCATACCATACGATCCTAGCGTACCCGTATACTGACGCATCATGTACTCAAGCTTCATTGGTGATGTGAGGAAGTCCACATTCTGAAGGAACGGCACATCAGCTAGAACATCCCCTAATAATCTAGCAACCCTATTGGTGTAAGGATTGTAATGCTCAGTCGAGGCTACCGTGTTCTCCATCCATGACGGTACGATATCATCTCTCTGATAGGCATCAGTGTTTGTTAGTGCGTCAATCACAGGTCGAATCAATTGCGGCCTCAAGTCTAGCATCAAGGCACCCTTAAGCTGACGCGCTACTTCATCTCTGACATCCTGAAGATCATGCTCCTCTTCCATATATGCTCGCATGATTTGCTCAGGGATGACCTTATATAATGTGCCCACCTCGAAAGGAATTGGGATCTTAATACCCGGAAGATTTCCACCTAATGGAATAAGCCACCAATCATTCTTCTGGTCCTCACGAGCATTTTTATATTCTTCATCATCGTGAACCATAAAGTAGTAAAGCATTGTGGCAAGCATGATCCATTGGCCGCGCATAAAGGTAGTCATACCCCGTTGCCATCTTACACCAGCATCATCTAACTGAAGACCTTCGTCCATGATCTCCATATTAGGACCATCCATATATCCCATATGTGATCTATAGATAACATCCAGCCCTTGGATACGACCATTCATAAACGGAGCCATAGCT
>Ga0080013_1001820_pt1 | contig 27047 bp, 14 predicted proteins | sample ETNvirenome_6_85_FD_69236 | JGI IMG/M metagenome (GOLD analysis project Ga0080013, IMG submission 69236) | Marine viral communities from the Pacific Ocean - ETNP_6_85 (SPADES assembly) (version 2) | ecosystem: Environmental > Aquatic > Marine > Oceanic | place: Pacific Ocean | collected 2013-06-19
TTGGGGCTCCTCATGCCATCAAAGCAATCTTCAATAAATAGGCGTCGGAATCAATAAAGGGTGCTTTGTCTTTCCGCTCTTGGAATACGTTTGGGGGCATCTCGCCAATGTCTTTATAACCAGAGGTGTCCATTAAGCGAACCTCAATGTCGTGTGCCAGCAGAGCCTTGATAAGTCTCATTGCTTTTCTTTGGGCGTCGTGGTCAAGTCCTAAAAGCACAGACGTATCATTTAGAGCTATCTTTCTGAATAATCTACTGTCTTCCCTGAGCGATGAGCCTAATAGTGGGATGGAGTTATCTCCCGCCACAATTGCGTCAAATACTCCCTCTACAAGTGTGACTTCTTTTTCCCAGTCAATCATCAGTTCATTGAAAATTATATCCTTTGACCCTGGTCCGTTGAGATATGGTGGCCAAACGCCCTTCTCGTAGCATCTTGCAGTAAAATAATTACAATACCCGTCTTCGCCGAAGGAGGGAAGAATGATCCTATCATTATATTCTCCAGAAGAGCAGTATCCTATCTTCCAATATAGTATATCTTCTTTTTTTACTCCGCGGTGCTTAAGATATTTTAAAGCTTTGGCTGCAAACGGGGGATGATCTTTTCCGGTTAAGGTTCTAAACTCTTCTGGCAGAGCAATTCTCTGATCTATAACCTCCTCTTTCTGAAAGATTGTCTCAAGGTCTCCAACCTCTATGTCTGAATCTAGGTCTTTCCACTCCCTTACTTGTCGGAAGTTCCCCCAGCGTCTAACAATTCTTCTTAGGCTATTGGTGCGCCAGTCACACACCCAGCACTTCGCAACATTTTTAGAAATATTAATTGAAAGTTTTGATTTATGATGACCACAGCATCGAGATTCATATAAATACTCATTACCCTGCTTATGAGGTCGACCTAAGATTTGATCAAGTATTCTTTTCTTTTTTACTGCCGATGGGTCATTTAACAATCACAGCCCCAGTTCTTTGAGTTGCTTAATCGTATTATCCACGTCATCCGGGTTGTGCTTAATGGCGATTCCGCCGCCCTCACGAAACTCATTGACGTACTTATCACGGTCGTCGATCAGAAGTCCTTGTTTTCCGTTCCAAACTCCGTAAGGCTTCTTGCTATCAGCCAAATTGACTTTTTCAACTGGGACGCCCAGTTCTCGCTCGACCCACATCCGCTTGCCGACCTTTGAGCCTTCTGCCATCGGGGCAGATAGAATCTCCAAACCGGGAATATCTTTGATGTAATCCCACAGTTCTTTTCCGCCACGCTCCCAGCCAAGGTTGGCCCAGAGTTCAACATTATCTTCAACCATCCGGTACATCATGTCTCTCGTCCGGTAGTTTCTTTTGAGGCTTCCCTCTTGATCCGAGCGGGCAATATGCCACTTGTTGATTACCACGTCCCAGCCGCCAAGCTCTTTGGCTGCCGAACGGGCAAGTTTGTAATCAGGGTGATCAGGTTGATCTTTTAACTCTTGAAAGCGTTTGTTCATATATTCCAGAACGCCACCTTCAAAATTGACGAGCACACCATCCATGTCGCTAAACACTTGGTATTTCATAACGGTCTCCTCCCGCATGAATATAATAGCACTGATTGTCAGGAAGTCAAGTAATTTCTTAGTCAATCCACTAAAATTATCTTTTCCGAAAGGAATCCTTCATTGTCCTTGTTCCGCAAAAGAAACTCGCCTGCTCTTGCGATAACAATGGCGTCGGCACGGTCATCTGTTCCTTTTTTATAATTCTTCCCACCGCGAGCCATTTCGTATTTAAATGCGGTTTTTTCTTTTTCTATTACCGCCTCAATCACCATCTTCTTTCTTTTTGGTCCTTTTGTTCCTCGGGGGAAAGATAGTCCATAAAGAGATCTTGCCGTATTAACATTAATATAGGTGGGCGGAAACCCAAACGAATCATAACACATCCAAGATACAACTCCATTAAACTTTGCCAATTTAATTAAAGTGTCGGCCCGTGAGCGCCCCGGAATAAATCTTTTTAAAGCTGTCTCAACAAAAATGTTTTCTATGCGGTAATTGTTCGAAATTTGCCAGAGTTCAGACCCCGCTAGTTCCGCTTTCTCAAACATTGTTTCTAGTTTGGAGATGTCTATATGCTCACTTAAAACTACATTTCCTTTATCAAGAATACAGACTCCTATAATCGAAGTGGAAATGTCTAGACCCAATATCATATAACTACTATATCACAGATCTAGCTTTAGTTTAAATGTATATCCTAAATCAGAAGTTTTTCTTACTGGGTTGGCCAATTTGGCTATGGCAATCAAGTTTTGTTTTTCGTCGAAGATCCCAACCTTGCTTAAAAATGTCTGTCGCTCAAAGTCGGCAGAGTGGCTACAATGAACACTCTGTACAGTATTCATTATGGAAATTTCATCATTCTCAATAAATCCCCTAGGTCCTTCAATGTTCTCCCCATCAATAGTGACAACCGCCCCATCTACTAAAAAGGTTGGGTTAATAGAATTAATAAGCTCGCCCTCCGGAGCGTGAGCAAACATTGTCAAAGTAGGAACAACCTCTGTTCCCTTAAACGTTGTTACAAAAACAGAGGAACTTGGAGCAGTTGAAGTAGCGTGAGATGCAAAATATCTCCATTGCGGTCTCTGTTGGGCAGTGCCATCAAGATAAGTATCCGTTACTGTAGCATCGTCAGAAATATTTCCACTTCCCGTTAGAAGGATGAACCCCTCATTATATAAAACAACTCCAGCGACCGAACCCGAATCGCTCCCAAAGACAGAAACTAGTTCTCCATTTTTATTTGTGTCTTTTAATTCCCCTGCCAAAGAGCCTGTAAAATACCACTTAAGAGAAACCGATCCTTTTTTTATTCCGGAGCCGATCATGAGTGACGGAATACTGATTAGATTAACATCATCCGATGAAAAGCCGGTGTCATACTCGAAATGCTGGCTCATCGGTCTATAATATTCTAAAGTATTTTGAAGGGCATCAATTCTGGCACGAGTTGAACTGGTGAATATTTCCCTCTCCACGGAGCCCGTTAGTGGGTACGAGCCTGTAACTTCTGTGCCTTTTTCCAGGGTGGAAAATTCTGATTGATCCGTGGTACCCAGAGTTGTTAGGCTGCCACCCTTGGGCATAAATGGATATATCTTTTGCTGGCTGGAGCCGTCTCTGTCGACGTTCATTTCATATAGACTTATAGTACCATCTGTTACAGATCGTCCCAGTCCTTTACGTCGATTTATGTAGGTAGCCTCTTTATACATCACCACTTCGAATTGAGGGTGCGCCTCTATTTGATTGACAAATATATCCGAGGGCTCAAATGAGTAACGTGTCATTTTTTCCTCCCAGAGTTAAATAGATTTTATTTTAATAATCTAGTCGAACCCGGAGAGTTAATTCGTTCGTGTTTGTCTTTTTGAGTGGTTCCGACAATTTCGCTACTGCCAACAGTTCATTATCTGCGCCATATAGACCAACAGTTGTAATATATGAAATTGGCTGGTCTGACGCATTGGTTTTAACCCTTATTTGACTCTCGGACAAATAAGTTGGATTGCTGCTGTAGTTATACTCATTAGCATTGGCACGGCAGAAATAGATTGTTGAGTTTAATTCTGTTGTGTTGTTGAACGACATGTTTTGGAATCTATGCCGAACAGCATCAGCGAAGCCTTCAATTGATCCACTCATAAACATTTCAGCAGATCCTGCGTAACTTCCAGACAAGACTGAATTAGCAGCGTTTCCGCAGTGTCCCTCATTGAATATTGAAGCTGTCAAGACAGCAACGCCGGCTTGGTAATATAAAAGTCCGCTAGCAGCGCCAACATCATTTAGGGCAGAATCGCCGTCATGAAACAGTACCCCGTATTCTCCAGCAGGAGAGTTGGTGTAAAATCCATCGGAACCAGAAGCATCAGTAAAAGTTACTGAAGTTGCACTCAAAGAGGATATGGGTCCCAGCCCTGCGCCATGCTCTTCGTCAGCACCAGAAACATACACATTCAAGCTAAACGAGCCCTTTTTGACTTCATCCTTCACAAGTAGCCTAGATAATGGCATAAAAATGCACTGCTTCATGTTGACATCACGAACGGGGTTTCTAAATGGTTTTATGGAGCCCGATTCATCATATCCCACAAGCAGTTGAGCCATTTGGCTATATATGTTTGTTTTCTTTGTATATTGCGAATCAAGAGTGGAGGGTGCAGCACTCGCTCCCTGAAAGGCATCTTGTCCTTCTTTGGGCGAGTACCCTACTGTAATATCAAAAAGATGGTTAGCCGACGAACTTAAATAAGGATAATCATATACCGACTGAAACTGTCCATGAGCATAGTTTTTAATATTGTACTCGGCACCATCTGTTGTACTATTATATGTTCCCGAAACAATTGTTCCAGTTAGTGGCACCGCCTCATGTAAAAAATTTCTTGTATTAACAATATCTGATGATAATAACGTTTTAAATGTTGTAGCCATAACTCTGGTCTAACCTCTCTTTATTGTTTCTTCACTAGTCGGATTGGAATATCAACTCGATACCCCGTCGTAAAACCAGTGATTCTAAGCGTAGTGTCAATATAGTAATGATTGTCACCGCCGGCTTCTACTGCATATCCACTATTGCCAAACTTAGTAAATAGATATGTGCTGTTTGTGGCCTGTTGCGATGCTCTAAGTTTAATCTTAAGCCTAGATCCTGCCGGTCCAGATAGCGGACTTTGGTCATCATTTATTCGATTACCTTCATTTCCGCCAACTCCAATGCTCTCAATATAGGCAGAATCGGCGACCTCTGAAAAGAAGTAGCTTGCGATTTGATCATCATCCACGAACGAGACCGGGGCTATAGATGCGTGTCTGTCTGGGGTGGCGACCTTCAGGAACCTGTCATCGACCTCAACAATATACTGGGTCTCTCTCAGCGGATTGCCTTTGCTGAGTGCGTTAGCTTCGGATATTTCTATAGCAGCAGTGTCCAATCCCTGGTCAAATGCTATCGGGTTATCACTACCGGCTCCGGTGGAATCACCATGAACCACGCCCACTTTGTTGTCGCCGACGCTCAACCTAGATGCCTCATCAACAGTCAATACATAGGAACCACCAGCGTCGGCATCTGCACGGGTGCTCAGGTTTCTTGTCGAGCCGGCAAAGCTATTCCCGTCGTGATTAAGCCTAATCACGGGCAGATATAACAAATCTTGACGAGCGACCGTCAAGAGTTTTGATTTCATTGTTGATGTATTGTTTGTGAATGCTTCTAAAATAGGAGTCTGAAGTATTGTCAAGTCATAATATGCGGATCCGCTTGCGTGACTCTTGTTGTAGCTCTCATAATTTATTTCATCGTCGCCCAGGGCAAATTTTGCAATACGAAAACTTCCATCTCCACGAGCCAACCTCATACGTCCTGTGTCCGTCAGAACCGCATCTAAAATAATATCTCCTGAGTTATCTAAAAAAGCCATTTATTTCGAATCCTCTTAGTTGAAAACTTTTATAATCTTCACAGGCGCACCTGTGTCTTTATTAAATAGTCTATCAAATCCTTTTGTATCCCATCCTGTGGATATTTCTATTCTTCGTCGTCGTCGGCGCACAATGGCTCCGCCTCTTCCGCCTCTTCTACTTGTTGTATGCTTTCGTCTAATTCAACCGAAGATCGGAACCTTATGTTTAAATCAACGGCTCGCCCTGTGTCTTTGGATCGGACTCTAACTTTAAATGTTTTTCCAAAGGCAGAATCATCGCCGGACACTAATCCTATCCTATCTCCGGCAACATTCTCCCCCCTATCAAATATTTCAGATGATATTGGTGCTGGGGATATTTCTAAGTAACGAACTAGCTTCTGCTTTTGAACGGTTAATTGCTTCGGCTTGACTGGTTCAAAAACATTTACTAACGCATAAACCTTCCCGTTATCATCAACTAGTTCCACCGCATATATCGGGGATGGGTTGGAAATATATCCGTTCCTATCTTTAGACCTAAGCGTATAATAATATACTACATTTGGTTTTAAATCATCTTTAAATGCTGTTTGCTGGTTTAATGATATAATTTTATGTGGCTCTGAGTCCTCTGCACCGATCCCAAAAACGTCGTAAGGTTTCTTTTCTTCATCGGCCCAAGTTTCGTCAGGTCCTCTCGTTGGCTTATTCGTTGTTCTATAAACCTCTACGGTCTCAACATCGCCTTCGCTTCGAAATTCTATATGCCCACGTTGGAGTTTGTTATTTTCAAAAGCTTTTTGTAAAGTATGAATCTCATTAAACTGTGTTAGTTCGGCTTCCGTAAAAGCAAAAAACCTTGCCCCCGTTGAACCAACGCCGATTGACTCAATGTTGTCAGACAGATTAACTAAAACCTTGTTGTTCTTCCCCCGGTAAGGGACAAAGGAAACCCCTGGAGGGGCTGGTGGTCTGTCTATAATTTTAGCCTCTGGGAAACAGAGTCCGTTTGGTGAGGGCGATGGAAGGTAAAAAGATAGCTGTCTGCGGTGAAATACCGGGACTTTGAAAACTTTGACGGAGGGGATATAATGGACAAAAGTTTCAACAAGGGGACCTTCCCTTCTCGTCCCCTGGTTACCTCCACCTCGCACCCTCCTCGTCGACCATTTTGGCATCCAGACACCCTCCATCCTTACTCTCCTCCCTTCTATCTGTTCCATTCTACTCTCCGTCCGCCACCACCACTGCCGATGCGAGAGAGGAGGTAGAGCATATCTATAAGCGATGCCATATGAGGCGACAAATGCATCAACTTCGTAGGTATAGGGCTTGTTTGCCTTTACTTGTGTATCTATAAACTTTAATATTCCTTCTTTGGGATTTGATACATAATAGACGCCAATCGCTCTGCCGTTGTGACTTTTAGTTATTTTATAAAATAAGGTCTCAGTTTTGCATGGTGCTGCGTCAAGGTTATCTGGCCATGGAGATCGCTGTTCGACGTCCTTCGGTGGCAGGGTCTGCATGTAGGTAATTCTGTTTTCCCGTTTGCCGAGGATTTGCTCCATCTTTGACCGCAGTCCCATCAACATCATGCGATCCCTATATGTCCCACAAACGCTTCTTTCTCCTGCTGTTACCTGATCATAAAAGATCTGGAAGAGGGAGTGTTTACTTCCATAGAATTCAACGGATTCAAGTTCTTGTTTGGTATTGTCATTTCCTATATTAAGGCTGCGCATCGTGTGGCGAAGGTTCGAAGTGTATTGAGGTGCGCCGCCGACGGGACCGAATTTGATGGGGCGATTTTTATCTATCATCCTCCCTGCGTGAATCCAAGATGTTTTCTTGAGAACCGGAGTAAGCTCAAAAGCTCTATTCCTTATCTCTATGTTATCAAATTGTTCAATAAGGTCTTTAAACAAGGACTCTTCAAAACCAAACTTCCTGATCGCCTTTAGCAAAGGACCCTCTTTTTGAGTTGGTGTTTCTAATTCAATATAATATGGAAACTGTCCCTTTTTCTCTTGCGATTGTTGGGAAACAAGCTCTTCGGTTTTTGACCCTATCCAATTATTTGTATCTCTAGCGGGTGCTTCTATGATGGGCTCAAGCTGTCTTTCGGTCTTTCCGGCTGCGGCGGCTTCATGCTCAGGGTCATAAAAATTATACTCAGCATTTAATCTTGCTACGGGTTCTCTGGTAATATTTGCTTGGTCTTGTACATAATTGAATACAGGAAGAGACTCTGCCCATGGGGTTGCATATACAAAATCATGAAATTCAAACGTATAATTCATGATGATGGCGGTCATCATCTTTGACCAAGTGGGGTTTTGTGATAGTGCCTGATACCCGGTGGGAGTTGTATTGTTGTTGTTCGCTGTGATGAGAGATGGGAAAGGCGTGGCCCGCACTTCGTCAGATACAGGAAGGATTGTATCCTCCACCGCGGGGTTATATATTTGAATCTGCTGCTCAAATTTATTATTGGAGATAACTTGACCATAATTCCTTGTCTCTTGGCTATTTCTCTCAAACGCATGAACCTGCATGGCATAATCCTTCGGTATGAAAGCATCTTCTCCGGATGAAGCAGCGGCTCCGGCGGCCATTAGTTGTGGTGTTCCTCTGCCTGCTTGTCTAGCTGTAATAGCATACTTATTAACCCTGACATTTGAGGGTCCAACAGTTCTGCCGCCATGAAGTGGATATGAAACTTTTATCATTTCCATTATTGGGTCCCGACCGAAAAGATCAGTGTCAGATGTGGCGTCATTATTAAATTCAATCGGATCGAACTCGGTGTCATCATGACCGCGGGTTTCATAATAGTACTTCCAGTTTGTTATGTATCTATCTGATGTTTCTCGGTTGGGCCTAAGTCTATTAGACCTATAAGAGTGAGTAGAATATACAGAGATCCGGCGAGGTCCATAAGCGGGAGATTGACGGAGTTCTTTTCGTCGTTCATGCCAAAGTGCCCACCACTCTGAGCCCCAAGTTGGAATATATCTAGGCATCACTCACCTCCATCGGGGGATGAGTTGTCGTCGCCCAGGAAAAAGTATTTATTATAAACCGGCATATCAAATGGGTCTGATTTATCCATCCCCAATCTCTCGCCGCTTCCCTGAATACGGTTAAAGCGGCAAAGCACACGTCCCTGGTTTTTCAGTCCCCGGTTTTCCATGATCGAATCAACGTCTTCTTTTCTTAATCTTCTCCACTGTGGTCTTGCGAGGTTAGGGACGCCGGAGATGGGGTCTTCGAAACTAGATAAATACTCAACAGATGCCAACATTTTATAGTTAATCCAATAAGTTGGAAATTTCGTCCAATTTTTCATTGGGTCGAAGGACAATTCTCTTCTATTTTGTTCGTTTTTTATTTCTACCATGTTCGAGTCTTTCGCTGCCGACTCTTCTTGTATGTTATATTCATCAGATCTGCGGGAATTTAATGCCGGGAATTTCACAACATCATATATACGGTTTTTATCCTCTAACGCTTCGGGTCGGGTGTTTGGGTTGGCGTTTAGCACTCTTGCGAGCTGCAATGCCATCAAGGATTGGTGCTGCGGTGGGATATCGCGAAAAGTTTTTGGGACGTCGCCTGTACCTGGGTGTTCAATTGCAGCTTGTTTTAGTACTCTGGCATCGATAAGTTGTTTGGGGAGTTTCGAAACATCTCCGTGATAGGTTATTGAAGCTAAAGAATTTGATTTTTGGTCCCAAAACCGAGAAGATCCCATATCCTTGGTCGCATTAGCCTGCGATACGGCTAAAGTCATGAAAAGCCTACCAACCAAAGGAGGGGGCTGGCTTGGTCCTGGGACTGGTTCATCTACTTCTCCCAGGTTATCGTTTAGCATTTGTTTTTGGCTAATATTGGCAGGGTCGTCATTTGGCAAAGCCCCGAAAAAGGCGTCGACGCCTAAGCGACGAGCCGATTCTTGCACCACTTGGTGTCTAGCGGCGAATCTCACCTGACAACTGTTGTCCTCCAAGATATCTTCCAAAACTGCCGGAAGTATTTGAGTTGCAGACGGGTTCTGGTTTTGAAATTCGACCCAAGGTTTATGAAGTGGCTGGGCCCTCAACTCGTTTGCGGGCGATGATGGCTGTTGTTTTCTTTTTATTAAATGAGCAAACAGTAGTGCGTCGGAGTCGCCGCGAACATCCGTCCCTGGGGTTGGTAGCCTATAACTGTTTCCCCTGAGTCTTCCAATCGAGACCCTTTCCGGGCTAACAAAACTATAACTATTTGGTACGGGGTTTAGCAGATTATTCATAAAATTATCGTTAAGATCCAGATCACCACTTGGAGCCTCTTGGTCAAGGAATTCGTTCCTGGCAACACCAAGGGTAGGGAAATATTTCCTAAGTTCCTTAATGTGTCTTTGGCTGTAACCCTCCATGGTCATTCGTGGAAAAGCTGTTTTTCTCTCTCTAAAGTCGTCTTCTCTTATAAATTCAATACCGCTTGATGCTTCCGTATTTATATCAACTATTTCATCAAAATAGGTCTCATAAACCACTACCGGCATATTCTTCTTGCCTGGCGAGGATCCGTTATTTGCACGAGCTATACCACTTAGTTCGAGTGTTGGCATTGCTTTTTTTGCTTTTTCCATAATTTTGGTGAGGTATCCCTCTAAGAACTCTGCGTGACGCTCCAGTGCTATCAAGTTCCTGCCAGCAATAGTAGAATCAACCCTAGATTCAAAAGCTCGCCAGTCTCTATTTACTTGACTGGAAAATATAATAAAAACACCCTGCATGACTCTTTTTATTTTCTCAAGCCTCACTTGGACCGCCGCTTGTCCAAGTACAATCTCTCCAATTGGTTTATTGACGGTATGATTTTGGGAATTATATCTTGTGTCATCTTCGGGTGGGGACGGCGAAGTTATTGCATCTATGGTCTGCCGCAACATAAGAACATTGGTTTGTAAAATTTCAATTATAGTTTTTATAGCTTGTGGAGTCTTGTCGAGCATGGTAATTTCTACACCGTATTGATATGCCCCGGCATAATCGGCATACTTTGGTGGTTGGGTGAGAATCCCCTTCGCTTCATCGCTGTGTATGTATCTTCTAAAATCTCTTCTCCACCTGTTTCTAACGTCTAAAGCTGTAAATAAATTTATCGGCTTTGAACGCATAAGTTGATGGCGGTAAGATATGTGATTAATTCTCCCCGGTTTAATATGCTCGTTTCGAGCCTCCTCGGTTCCTGGGAGTTCTGCGATTATTGTTTTGCTGCTGTGATCTACCTCGTATCCTTGTCTTACAAATCTTCCATTCTGCCTTTTATCCTTTTTGACTCTTCTCTTTATTACCCTCATCGATACTATGGGAGCAGGATCAGTAACGGGCTTGGCTGGTTCCATCAATCTCCAGATAGCTGGAGATATCCTCGAAAGAGATGGAAATACCATATTACTTTCAGCGAACTGATCTTTGTCAAAAGAAAAAGCAATACTGATATTATGAAGAGTATCTTGTCCAATAAACGGCTGGGAGAAGTATGGTGTCGCCAAGGATAGCGAATCTCCGACTTTTTGTTGTCCAATGTTTTTTATTTGTATGCCGGAGAATATTTCTTCTGCTCGGACCTGCCCCTCTATATTGACAGGTTCGGGCTTAGGTTCCGTAATCGACCTTAAGTCTTGGACCTTGGAAACTTCGGCTCCCTCTCCAAACACGACGATTTTAGTTACTATCGGTTTATCACCGGCAGAGCCAAAAGTTATCATATGTTCTGTATTACTCATCATCTAACTCCATATCGCCCAACATCCTATTTATATCAACGTACAAAAAAGCGTGATAAGAAAGATAGGATATATCAGCACTTGTTAGAACCTTATCGCCATTGTTTATATTCTGTGGATCACCAAAGAACACGGGCGCTAATCGTCCCGTTATTGTTGTTTGTCCGCCCACTGTAATTGTTTCAGGGTTTTGTAGTAAAAGATTGCCTTCGTCATTCGCCAAAGGTCTATTATAAATAGTGACCAACCCTTGGGTGCTAATTTGACCGCCGTTATCAAGATTTATTCTATGATCCGACGAGCCTATCTGCTTATAAGGGTTCGCTCCAATGCCGAGGGGAGCGCCGAAAGAAAAATACACCATATTGCCGATGCGGTCAATCATTGGATAAGCGATATCTATAAAGGGCGGTTCTTCAGGAAATCGGGGTGTTCTAAAGTTGGCTCGTTCTCCTAGGGTCCCTGGCAGTAATCTATGAAATTCATCCATCTCGTCGTTGATCCCGACCATCATGGCTGTCAAATTAATCACACTTTCTTGGGCTTTAATACCCTGTTGGGTTCGGCGGCCACGGTGGCTGGCGTCATGGTGCCTATAAGGATACCCAGCATATTCCAATACTCCACCGTTATAAAGCATTTCATTCGCTTCAGTTAAGATGGTTCCTATGTTCGCTGGTGATGTGAGATTTCGACCTAGCAGGTTTCTCCTAGTCAAGTCAGTCATTGCGCCTGTTATGAATCTATCCGCTTCCGGGTTTCGAACTTGAATAACCCTGACGTTTAGATATCTTCTCATTATTTCATCTTCCAACCAACTTGGCTGGTCGGCGCTTTCGACTATATGCCGAACGCTTAAATCTAGTTGTACCTGAACACCTTGGTCCGTTTGGTTACCCCCAGGAGGGACGCTAGGAGCAACGGCGTGTATCGTTATTTCATCGACACTAATTACTGGTAGGGATTCGCCGGGTGGCGGACAATTTTCTGCCATTAGTCACAGTCCTCCGGTGGCACATACTCTTTGGCTACATATAGTGGAGATGGGTCGGCGACCAGTGTTGTGTCTTCTATTTGACTATCTACTCTAAAAAGCATATAATGTTCAACATGTCTTCTGTTTAATACTGGATACTGGTCTTCAGTTTGGGCTTCATCTCGGGCAAAAGTATAATAAGATGGGTCGTGCCACGTCCTTTCCATTGCTGTCTTTTCTTCCTCGGAGCCCAAATCAGCAAACTTCAATCTCCTCAAGCGGGGACCTCCATCGGTGCCGCCTCTCCAGCGTGTGGCGTTTTCTATTTCATAAACTTCTACTTCAAAATTTGTATCGTTCTTAAAAACGGTATTGATCTCTTCTATGTTTAATAAAATTCTTGGCTCCTCTACAACCATTATGGTCTTAGGGTTTTGCCTCGATCCCTGGTCATATCGGTATTCAACATCAATATCTATTTGAGGAATTTGTAATCCCCCGCCGAGACTTGCGGAATAAGTAACAGACCCACTAAAATATTGAGAATCCAAAATTGGTTGTATTTTCCACGATGGGGCATATTCTGACCAAGGGTCGGCAAGCCCGATTGGGCTGTCATTTATATCGTTCACTCTTTGGACACAGGATGCAGTGTGTTGATTTACTCCTTCATCCAAATCCATAAGCTGATAAACAGGATTTATTTTAAGACTCTGAGCATCCCTGATCCTTGTCAGGTTTTCGTTTTGAGATCCACTTGTTATGCCTGCATGAGCGCCATCGTATAAAACATCGTCATCATAAAAAGAGTAATAAGCAGGCTTAAATTTACCTTTTGAAAAAAGATATTTTCCATACTGAGTCATTGAGATGGATATCACTTCTTCTTTTTTGTTGATAAACTCAGCCATCTATTTAGTCCTCACTAGTATCTATGCCACTGCGATTAATTCGAGTTGTGTCGGGTCTAAATTTAGTTCGAGTGGTGACCTTGCCCATTTCTATTAGGGAAAAATAATCATAAGGCCAGTTGAACGTTTTAGCCCGATCTCTATATCCCGCAGGTGCCCTGATGGCGATGAGTTCGCCATCGTCGTTGCGCTCGGTCCTGGCGCGGTAACCCAGCCCATGTTCTGACATCATTGCATAATAAGAATCTGGGGCTCGCTTTTTAGCCTTGAAAAATATCCAACGGATTTCTGGCTCAAAGCCCGCTTTAACATTTTCTATCCGAGATCCGGCGCGGCCACCATATTCAATAGCTCTCGAAATATGGAGCATATCTCTTAATCTTTCATCGATTCTATCAACAATATTCTGCATATCATATTGCCCATTTGAGTCTCTTAAAGGAAGAGCTTGATCGATTGCCGCCACATCAAAGACAGTTTTTCTGGCTACATCTGGCAACACACCTTGCCAAATATCTGCCAAATCCTGGCGGGTCAATGTTGTTTCAAATTCAAACAAATACATGGCAATACACTCTGCTGCCCCATCCACTCTTGCCCTGTGGGTCTCCTCCACCATGTCTTCCGGTATATTCGCTGGATATGTCCCTGGAGCCATCTTCCACAGTAACCTCTCTATGGAAGGGGGCAGATTATATTGGTGGAATCTTTCTCTGAATTTTCTAATCTCCGGTCCAAACCCAGCATCCCCTTGTGGGGAACCGCCACTAAATCCTATTTCTATAAATTCTATCTGTCCATTATTGGTTATAACATACGGAATTGCAACCAGTGCTTCTTTTATGGTCTTATGTGTGGCAAGTGTTCCAAGTCTCTTTTTATTATCTTCCCCAAACTCTGAAAATCCTACTAGTGAATTTAAAGAGACGACGTTGCGATCTTCCCCAATGGACCCAATCTTATTGACCCTAACTTCTTTGCCTGTCAAATAATCTGTGCCGCTAGCCGGCTTTGACCCGGACAAAATAACTTCCGTGTCATTTGGTCCGACGTCCCTCAAGTACAAATAAACACCTTCGCCAGCGGCGGGCATGACTCCGTACTGGTGCCACATCCCCTGAGTTAAAGTTCTATAATTTCCTGGCGTGACAGAGCTTGAATGATTGTATGGCGTATTTGAATTGTCTATCGGAAAATCTAATATTGGGCATTCCCAACGAGGACATATTACCCATTGATCGCTGGGGGCTTGGCGTGAGCCTTCTCCTGTGGGAAACATATTATCTATAATAATAGAGGCATCTAAGTCCATTCTATTTTGCCATGCCCTGTTCCATCCGTAGGTTGGCGTTCCGACTTCTGTATAATCCTGAGATAGTTCCCTGTGGAAATCATATTTATAGGATTGCTCATTGATAAAATCAACGCTTAAATTGTTTAGTATATCTGCCAGGGTTACATTTCCTGTTTCGTCCGGAATATAAACTAGCCGAGCTACCGAAGTTCCGTAATAATGAGGAGGCGTGAAGGGGGCAAATTCCCCTCTGTGAAGAGGCCAGTTGCTGCCTTCCGGTCTTGTAGCCTCGTCACCGTTTTCTGATGGTTTCACAAGCGAATCCCAACCACTAGACCCAGTAGCAGTTGGCGGACCAAACGCATAAGGATTACTATACATATTGAAGTTATTACTCTTCTGTAAAACAACCTCCATCGTATAAACGTTGTCTGCACTTACAGGTATTATTTGTGTATTTTCCGGCCGTGCAACGAATTTTGTCATTTCCCCGTTCTCTAGGAAAAATTCAGGAACGGCTGCCAAAAAGTTACTCATTGCCATTTTATAGAGACTGTTCCCCTGACTTCCCGTACTAAGGGTTCCAGTGACCCCAGGCGCTTTAAGATAGTAATTCACATCGCCTTGGCATAGCTCCCTACCCCTGCCGGAGCCTATATGCCGTTCTGGTTCTAAAAGTGCCTCAAAAGGAAGTCTATATGGCCAATAGAATTTTTGACCTTGAGTATCATGATACCCTGGGCTTTGAACAGAAGTGCTAGAATGTTCTCTTCTTGGTGGCACTGTCCCAGAAGTAAGTGCAGTGAATAAGCAGCCAGCCAATGGCTCGGCAGGGCTTGGGAATCTTGGCTCAAGGCTGGCGGTGGCGAGAGTATCTGAAAATACAGTTCCCCACTGGGCATCAGAAATAGCGTGGTACCATCGGTCCTCCGGGCCTGAGCTAGCATTATAAACCCTGGTTGGGTGGTCGACTGCAATTCCTGATTTAATTGAGTTATATAAAATTCCTGGCGAAAACCATGGTCCCAGAAGAATTTGCCATCCTGCATTTTTTGCAAGCTCATCCGTTGCGGCAATTTCAGTAGCGTCCATTGATGGATTACATGCTTCCGGCTGGCGCATTGCAGAGCCGGTCGATAGTGTAATAATGGTTTCTTCTTCATATGAGGCTGAAAATAAGCCGGCAATTTCTAGTGTTCGAAGGACCGGGTAAAGTCCCTCATATGGCAAAAATTGTTTGACCACTTCTGCCTTCATACCAAAATCTGTTGGCACCTTATTAATTTCAAAGTCATCTGATATAAATTTATTTAGATAATTTTGAACGTCCGAAGTGCTGTAGCGAGTCATAAACCCATTTATAGAGCTATTATTTACATCTTCGTGAGATCCTGTCAGAGTCAGTAAGCTCTGGTTAAAAGCACCAAAGTCCTCTTGTCTTTCTGAGTATATTTTTTCTACATGCTCGCTAATTCTGAACTCTGGTATGATTGTATAATCTTTGGCGGAGAGGCGCATTACCTCAGAGTACTCATCATATGAAGAAAAGAATGGATAACTTGGGGTATTGAGTTGTCCCCGGTTCTCGCCATCAACAAATTTTCTTTTGTCCCCGGCAGTCCAGGGTGGTCTGGTATAGGACCCGCCTGGCGAGTCATAATAAACAACACTAGCTGTTACATTAGTTGTTTCGGACGTTGTGGACCAGGCTGCTGATCCCATAAATGTTCTTTCAACTGTTGGGACATTATAAACATATTGACATGTTTTTGGAAACGCCTCTCGATAATCTGCGGTGTCGCCGCCGGCGACCAGCCACTGCATTATACAGGGGTTTAGAACCCCGGATAGAGAAGAGACGTTTGAATCGTTTTCGTATGGATAGACGATGCCGCCGCTAAAATCACGGGTCATCGCAAACCCAGCACGATACCTTAGAGACATTAATTCGCCCCCGCCGTAATACTGCGAAAAATGTAATGCGTTGTTGGACATGCTTGGTGTTGTTGTTAGGTGTTCTGCATACACGAAGGAATCCATTGGCCATATTGACCTATATCCATTAGATATTTGTTCTCCATCGTCAGGACCGCCTCGCATAGTATAATATCCGTTTATAAAGGCAGTTTGAGTTCCTTCTCCCACGCCCTGATTATTCTTCATCCATGTCGTGTCGCGGTCGTTGGGTCTGTATGTCAATTGAGACCTAAATGTAGGCATGTACCCTTGAGAGTTTGTTCCGCCTCTGGAGAGTCTTGTGGCAGCACGATTTAACTTTACATCCCACTCAAGCGACGCAGAAAAGAAAGCACTAGCAACTTCATTTTTGCTGTAGTTGCCCTGGCTGCTTCCCCAATTTTCAAAGTCAGCAGCAGTGCCATATGAAGACGTCTGCAATGCGGTTAGAGAGTCCTTCCAATAACCTACTTTAAAAACCTGTCTTGCTCTTGACCCTGAAAGATAAACGTTATTTTCTTTTGGCCAAATTTTCTCAACATATGTATGGTCAAGTATCTTTTCAATGCCGGATAATGTGCCGGGTACCCCGTCCTTTCTGGATTTTATGATTGTGTCATAGGGTCTTACTTTAGGTTTATGTGGAACAAGCGCGTCTTTCATCGCTTGATTCGAAAAACTCTCCTTGTCATTACCGTAAGAATATATCAGAGAAACATTGACGGGGGTTCGGTTTTGTGAATCATCCGCAGAACTCTCCCTCGTTCCAATTGATGTTATCATCGGGGAATGTTTTGAACTAACGGGAGACTCATAATAAGAGTTATATTTATTCTTGTCCCCCCTGATGTACAGTCTGTGCTTGTTACTCCTAATTAAACTCTGTGCTGGGTTTGTTGATCCAACACGAGTTTGTTTCCAAATGGGGAAGTTGTGCCAATCTTTCCAGGGATAATATATTTTACCTTCCCCGGTTATAGTATAACCAAAATCGTCTGCGTCAAAAGCGGTACTAATAGTGACCGTGGGCACGACGGGGCGAGGGTCGAGTGGTCCTGCTGGTACAGTACCAAGCACAGAGCCTGTAGCAGATGGCAAAGATATATTTTCTGGAAGTAGCGAACCGCTGGTCACAAAGTGGCTGTATAATTCATGAGCACCTTGTTCGCCAGGGCTGGCTTCGGCATGTTCTTGGCTGCCAGCCGGAGTAGTGGGCTGGGTCCAAGTCTGATATCGTCGAGTGGAGGCTGGTCCAGATATAAACCTATTAAACCAAGAGATCCTATCGGCGGCGGGTATAGGTCTTGTCACATAAGCATTATCGCTTAAGCTACCCGTAAGCCATTCGTTTGGTCCGTCAGCATCATTATTTATTCTCAGTCTGTGGGTTGTATTTCTTTGAGTTTTATGGTATGATGCAATTGGAATTCCTATAGATCCTGCGTTCATCTCCTCTGTGGTATAACTACCAGATACAAGAAGTTCTTCACCGATGACCCCGGTATATCCTAAGCGGCCGCATGGAACTTGCAACAGGGATTGTAGGGGTTGTCTAACAACCAAGTTTCGGTACGGAAGAGCGTTGTTCGGAGAAAATTGTTGTGTAGCTACATCCCTAGTCGCTGGTGTTGTTACCGTTAAATCCCCAGGAGCGGAGAATCTTTCTGTGAAAACCGTCTTGTTTGTTGTTCTTTGTGGGATTGGGTATTCTACAAGTCCAAGTAGGTAAGAGCCTACTTCGCCAGTAATATTATAATTGGACGGATTTTTGCGGAGATCTAAATTGTTAATTTCTCGACCGCTAGTTTGTACCACCTCATAGTTCTTGCTGTAGTTCCCTAAAACTCTTACCGACCCTGCAATGTTCTCATTGGTCTCGGATTTTATGTTCCGGATATTCACTGGGCGTTTGGCATATTCTTCTCTGTAATATTTACCTTGAGGAACCTCAACATTATCAACGCCTTCGTAGTCAGTATTTAATGTGTGGGGATCAAACAAATTAATTTCGCCATCAGATGGCGCAAGGAAAAACCCCTCTTTCCTGAGAGTTTTATCGCCTAAGCCTGCCTGGTTGTGTCGGAATTGAAGTCCTCCAACGTGGCGCTCTGTAAATGGTCCCTGCATAGGAACATCATAATCAGGACCTGTCGAGTCCTCATGCAAATTGGTTATATCAATTTTTGCCAACCCAGCGTCATCTAGCTGTTGTCGATATCCATTAGTAACGCTCGAACTATGAGCAGAAAACGGAGCCACCTGTTTTCCAAAGAAAGTTTCCCCATCTATGGTTCCTATAAATTTGTACTTTTTCTTATAAAATAAATCTTCAGCATCTTGAGAATTTTCGCCCAGTTCAAACTGATTGTAGGAATCTTGATTGCTGGAAAATAATCTTCTTCTAGCTTGTGTGTTTCCTCCACCACCATACATGGGCTCAAGATCCGCTTGTTTGAAACTATAGACGGCTCTTTGGTCACGGTTGTATTGCGCCAAAGTCGATGAGTGAATCATCACCCTTGTATGAAGGACCCCTTCTGAAAAATTGTCTTCGTCCGAAGCACCTTTTTCGAGCAGCGCATTTTGGTCTCTTTCCGCTCTATGTTTCCACCACAAAGTGTTTCTTCGTTGATTCCTTTCCTCATCTCCGATAGGGGCGTGCCCATACCGCCAATGGGTGCGGCCTGTTGCAGCAGCAACTCCCTCTATGACTGGTAGTCGACTTTTTAGGTTCTGGTATTTATATGCGTATTTACTTCTTTCGAGAATGTGACTCTCGACCATGGTTCTTGCTGCGTCAGGAACCCCAGCAGAGATGGGGAAAAGCTGCGTAATTGCATCAGTGACAGCAGTGTCTAGCCACCTATAGTAATCTACATACTTGTCCAAATCAGGAGTGTTTCCTACCCTCCTAAAGAAGATTTCCCGAAGTTTATTCAGGTCCTTATATTCATGGCGGTAGCGATTTATTGGCTCACCGATTAGATTATTAAATTCTTGTACCGAACCAAAAAATTCCAACATCCTTTTCGAGATGTTGTCGTACATACTTTTCTCTACCGTGAAAACGTAATTGACAGGACGGGTGTCCATAGTAAATGCATTGTCATCTTCCAACAGAATATTAGTCATGTCCGAACTAACAACCTGTTCTGGCAGTTGTCGTCTTTCTGTATATACATATTCTTTTCGGACGGGCTTATCATCTGCCTTAAAGAATTCGCCTCGACCAGTATGCTGGCGGTTGAGGATATTATCTAATTCCGAGAATGTATAGTTGTTTTGATATTCGCCGCCCAAAGACCCGGATGAATAATCAGCCACCATAAACCGACCGTCGGCATCGCTTCCGGTTACAATTTGGAAATCCCAGTTTAATGCCAGGGTCTCAACAGAAGGAACATGGTGGGAAGCCGAGGCTGGAAATAGATATTCATTTCTTGCTGGATGCTGGGGTCCAAAACTCTCCACACACCTTGAGTGATGATCGACAGTATCTTTCGGTAAATACGTTTGCCAATATCTGACGCCGCCGAGTCGAATATCTGTTCCGGTCAATAGTCCGCCGGTAAAGTTGGTCCTGTGTGCTCCGGCATATATCCTCTTAGCGGAAGCAAGAGTAGCTCGACCAGTGTCATAAGCCAGCGTTCCTTGAGTTTCGAAAGATTTCTTTTTAATCCCCAGGTCGTATTGGGAGCCATATAATTCAACTGTATAACTATCAAATTCTTTTGCGAATGGGTACCCATGAGGTCTAATACTTAAAGCGAGGTTCCACTTGGTATTATCATAAACATTTTCACACAGGTCGCTGGTGCATATTGTATCGCCCGACCTATCCACTACCAAGAATCTTACATTTTTGGATGTGCCGATAGTGTCAGAATCTTGAAATCCTTCCGCCACTCTTTTTGCGTAGACTTGTAATCCGTAATCGTTACTTGACCCTGCCCAGGTCATGGTTGTAGAAGTTGGACTTTCATCTATAGGAGTATGGAACCCAAACAAAGAAGATAATACGGTAGGTATAGCATAATAATCTAAACTATTAATATCTGGTTTTTTCGGAAAAATAAAATTTGCTTCAATGGTAAATGCATAATCTTCTATTTGAGATGACCCAGTTATTAGACCATATGAATTAGAATTGGCGCTATTGTAGTACTGATATAGTGTTGCTGCTGTATCCGCCTGTCTTCTTAACCCCGAAAAATCAATATACCTTTTGTTGCTCGCGGCGGGGCGATACCTGTCCTCTAATTTATATTTTGTATTATCTGAATAAGCATTAATGGAGAACAGGTTATCATCTACACCGTAGCACCTTAGAAGGTTTCTAAAGGATCTCTCAGTTCCTTTTGCCTTATAAATGTGAGTTAAGTTATTATAAATGTTCCTAAATATTATGTTTTTAATATCTGAAAGATCTTTATCAAAAAGTTTATCTTCGCTTCGGTTTAAAACTTTTGTAAGTAAGTTGGCGTCTTCAAACAACTCTGTAGTCGAGAACCCCAATGACTCTAAAAGTTTTTCGTTATAGGCATATACGGAATTGTCCCCAGTGTTATAAGAACGATCCTTAATTTTTGTCATATGACCAATTTGAGCATGAAGTGTATCAAGCTGGCTCGCCATAATTTGAGTCATCTGTTTTAGGTGGTTGCCTTTTTTCTCATCTTCTTCCACTATCCACGCCGGCAGAGAATTCATCAAACTATTATAATTGTTAAAGTCGTGCTGGGAGCCGCTGGTAACATATCTTTCTTTTTCGGAAACATATGTTGAATGGTCGGTATAAATTATCGGGGTTGATGGTTCAGAAAAGCCGAGACTTTTTTCCGTAATCGCTGACCCGGTGAAGCGGCTCTCGCCGTCATACCCCTCCCAAACACCATTGGCTGCCCGTCCAGAATAATCTAAGATAACCTTGTCCTTCGAGGTTGTTCCAATTATCCCTTCGTTGAATTTAAAATATAACCCAAGAGAAGATCCTAGACTAGAACTATTAGTCGCACCATCAACGTTGGACACCCAATATCTTCCAATATCTTGGGGAGTCCTTACGTCTTTCCAGTATCTTATTTCGTCTAGAGATGCAGAAAGTTTTCCATAACTTGCTGATGCAATGGCGGTCTCTGTGCCAGAATGTCCGGCTGTAACAGCAACAGTCTCGCTAGCGGCCAGCGAGCCGACCCTCCCGAGAACACCATAACACCTGTCTATGTTTGATCCGGTTACAATCTCGCCCGTAGAACAAGTTCCGTCTCGATATAGACGGAAAGTAAGTCCGGAGTTTCCGCTCGCTGCGGTGATGGCATAATGGTGCCAAGAATTATCAGTTATTAGACCGCCATTTGCTAAATCTAGAGAAGCTGTTGTGACGCCGGCAGAACCTGAGCGGCATGTTATTTTAAATGAATCATGTGATCCTGAGAATATTTCTACCCTGAACCGAGCTTCAGCGGCTCCGGTTTGATTATTTGTTACGTCAAAAATAACTTCGTTCGGAGAAGATAAAGGCGTACCACTTTCGTGCGCTTCTTTTTTAAGCCAGAACTCCACTGTTGAGCCACTGACTCCGCCGAAATCTAGATTGGTTGTCCTGCCAAGATCTGCGTCGTATATTGCGCCAACTGCTGTGCCACCATAAAATCTAATATAATCTTCTGACGCTGAGTGGTATCCCGTATCGGGACTCGATGCAGCCTTTGTGCCGTAATTTCTGCCCAGTGTAATATAACCAGTTGTCTTAGGATATATGTTGTCAAAAATATGTTTTTCTAAAAGATTTAAGTTAAGTTCGAAATCTAATTTTTCTTCTGCCGAACCATCATAAGGATAATTTCCGGCAATATGTTCAAAAGCTTTTGAGTAATATTCTTCCGCCGAACCAAATTTTACATACTCTTCCGGCTTTAAATAATCTAGTCCCGGCAGGAGACGGCGCTTCTTTTTATATACTTTCTCTAAATGAGAAGAAGATTCAACGCCCGAACCTATAGAATCTGATGACGCTTTCTTCGTTGGGCGAAGCTGTTTTTTTTGGCTGTCAAATAACCTTTTAATACTCATATACTAAATCACTCTCAACTTCTCTCTACTCTAAATTTAAATGTTTCCGGCTGCTCTTTATATTCTCCTTGGAGTTTATAAGCTATCTTTATAGCATAACCATAATCTTCTTCTAGTAGAGTCATATCAAGATCAAAATAACTTCCCGAAATGTCATAAGATACTCTGGTGTGCTCTTGGAAGATGTTTGCGGATCCCGTACCATATGAAATAATTGGCAGCTTATCAGTCAGTCTATAAACTTTATAATATGCATCTTCGATAATTTCTGGCTTTCTTGTGGCGACAACTTTTGTATATATATTGGGGCTCCAATTTTTGGGCCTGGTGAATAATCTAAGTCTCGGTTTTTCCTTGTTTGTGTAGGATGATTTTAAATTAGTTATTTTTGTAATATATTCTTCTATCTCATCATAAGAAGAGCCCTGGGATGATTTGGGAGAAAACGAGCCCGTATGATAAGTGTCATCTTTAAACCAAACATCATACAATGTTGATCCTGTGTGAGAACAGGCAAAAGAAGCGGTATAAACTCCTGTCACAGCCACCCCGTTTTCAAATAATAATCCACCCGTAACCGTTGATTCTAGCGCACCAGCATTCGGCGACTTGTTTATAATATCAACCGGATCACCTTCTGGGGTACCGGATGAGTCGAGAGAGCTATACACACTCAGCCAGACTACGCCGTCGCCAACTGCTGGTATGTTTTTCAGTTGTCCTCTAACTCTGTTATAAAGATATAGCGTGTTTATGTTGTCACTTTCGGGGACAAGAGAACTGCTTAAAAAGAAATTTCCTCTGTTATCTTTTCTAGAAGAATCCCATCGGGCTTCTATTACTGGTTTGTAATTGAAATATTGACTACCACGACCAAAAAACTTTTTAGTAAATAATGATCCGTATGTTCCTGTTATGGCTGCGTCCAGATGCTTTATTAATAGCCCGTAGTTTTCTTTTGTGTTATTTACCCACTGATCTACCAGAGTTGTTATGTCAATTTCTACATCTTCATCCCCCGACTCAAAATCAAAAGTATATGAAGGCGAAGCATGGACGTCGCCCCCTTCGTTTTCCCAGCCGGCAGAATTTGATGCAGACTGCCAGTTGGCAGTTCCCATGTCGGTGTATTCGTCCATATCAAGGCCTGTGCCTTCTGACCAGGCAGTGGATACGGCTTTTATATCCAAGGTATAATTTTTTGGCAGGGTGTCTGCATGGGGGGCGTTATACATTTTAAAGATATACTTAACGCTGCTGGATGGGATTGTGCCGGCGGTCTTATCGGTTAAAATATCATCTGTCGGAAATTTAATTAATATTCTAGCTTCTTCTGCGTTTGCCGCACTAATTGAAGCTGTTGTCTGTCCATGAATAACAAATGTTTCTAAAACATCGGCGGAGCCCATGTTAGAGCCAGTACCTCTTGTAATAAGGTTTTTTTCAAAGGCATTGGTAATCGTTGTGTCTGCTGTTGAAAAATATCGTTTAATGCCCATTATTTAACCACTCCAACAAAATCGCTCGATGGAAAGCGGATCTCGAACATAACATCTTCTTCCGCTATCAAATATCTTCCGTCCGGCGACATGTGTCCATCTACTTCATATGGGGTAGAACTATATTTACTCCCGCTCTTCAAAACAAATTTTACTTTTGTCGCATCAACCACTCCGGGCACTGCGTTAAGTATTTTATATATTTGAGCAAGATACAGTGACTCGCCGATATTAAACGGAACCTCTAAGTTGCGGCTTAGTGCTGAGAGGCACTCAGACAAAACAGAGTGCTTATTCGCTGTCAGTTCAGCCACAACTTCAAATTCAATACCAACATTAACAACTTTGGCATCTATAATATCCACTGTGTCGTTGATCATTTTATAATTGTTGATCCAAACTTTTAAGTTTTCTTTCGTTGTCATGTTGGCCGTCGAAAAAGCGCCATTTTTATCCTGTCCCAAAACATACATGTTTATATTTCGTTTCATTGAATCTTTGTCTTGTACAACACTCGCCCGAGAAATTTTACCAAACCTCCCTGGGAGTCTGTAGGATAAGTTCTCATAATCTTGTTTGGTGACTGCCCTGTTTTGTGTTGAGTATGTTGACATAGCGTGAAGCCTAATTTCATCAGCACTAGTCCCTCTAACCCCTCCAGATATTGGATCTTCGTTTATCACCTCTAGAGAGTTTTGGATAAACGCCAACTCAGAGGATTCAAGGGAAGCTCTGCCCTCAAAGAAGAAATTCGGAGAAGCTATAACTGTTAATCCGCCTGCTGCCACATTTACGTCGCCTACCATATTTGATCGATAGACTATAGTAAGAGATGTATTGACAGGGGCCACGCCGAGCGTGTCAGTTTTTATCAAGACTGTGGGGTCATATGTCGTATCAGAAATGTAATCTTTTCCGTGCATATCTAGGACAACATTTGCGGGATCGGCAAAGACGTCATCTGTCAAATTATCAGCAGAACCTGCGCCGAAGGTAAGAGTTGCGCCATGAAATTGATCAAACTCTACCGTATATCTACGAGGGACATGGCGGGCACGAAGCATATAAGGGGTTACATTTTTTGTTGATTCATAGTTGGGAACCTGATCATAAACAACATCCTGAGATAAATGCTCAACCTCAAAATATTCATTTCCACTTGAATCAGATACGGATAAAATTTCTGATATTCCAACTGATGATAGACTAACCTGATTGAATCTTTGATAGTCTCCGACAGCAGCGATTTCTTGACCAAACTCTCCGGAAACAACCTTTCCAAATGCTTTGACGGCAAAATATGTTGGGGTACCAGTTGCACTATCAACTCGTGCAACAACGACTTCGTTGTTTGGGTGAGAAAAATCTACTGACTCTACTAAGGTGAATGTAGCCCCCGAAGTAGAAGAAAAAAGTGTCCCTCTTTCCAATACTGGTAGATAATCAGGGTCTGGTCCAAGCCCCAAAGATTTAGCCGGAATCATTACATAAAGAGAGACGACGCCAGAGGCAGCGGCTGCGCCGGGGTGTCTGTACCCTAGCTGTCTTGCTAGGCGGATAATATTTTTTTGCTCGATCGCCGAATCTAAAAAAGATTCATTAGTTTGATAATCCATATAATAAGACAGTTGATCACCAACATAGGCAACCATATCTGTCATGAGAGAACCAAACGACGCCTGGTTGAAATCTCGGTAAGAATCTGGGTAATATCTTTTCGAATATTCTACTAGAGAACCTTTAATTGACTGGAAGTCACCATCTGTATAAGAGACTATTTTCTTTTTAACCATATTATTCTATTTCCCGCTTACATTTAATTAGTCGATTGCTTGAGATATATTCAGAACACTTACCTCTTCAAAATCACCTAATTTATATTTGATTGAAATTTGTACCATCGGACCAGAGGACCCTATAATAATATCAGTGATTTCTACAAATGGCAAATAGGTCTGAATCTGTTCCCTTATCCTTTGTTTAATCTTTGTATAGGTTGTGGGATGAACGGGTTCAAATAAGAGTCTTTTCAGCCCAACCCCAAAGTCAATATCCATGCATCTTTCGCCTGGCTCAGTCAATATTAGGTTCTTTAAATTTTGTTGTATTACAGCATTCAATTCTTTATTGAGTTGATACGGTCCATCAATCTTGTCGTATGCTAAAGGTAGTCTTACAGATAGTCCATCTTTTGCCATGTGTTAATCCCCCGAAACTATATAGGCTTCAATTAGATCTTCTAGCGTGTTTAAAGACTCATCTATGGCAGTAAAAATTGTTTCCATATCTCGTTTAAGGGATTTTACTTTATACCTTGTGGAATCTTTTTCCACCTCAAAACGATTCCCGGTGACTTGATTGAAATCTAGTGCAGGATATCTTGGGGCGTTCGACATGTTCTGTGAAACCTTGTTGAACTCTCCGTTTAACTCTGTATTTAGTTCCTCTCTTTTGGATGGCCTATCAATTAGATCAAGGTTTATTACAAAGTCTTGATCTAAAATTGCATTGGCAATAACCGCTTCTCTTATTCTGTTCCTTTTTTGCCAGAGTGATTCAAACTGTGTTTCTAATGTGTTTATATCTCGGAGCACCTCGCCTGCTCGCAGGTCACCTAGGTTTGCAGCAGTGGTTAAAATATTGCTCCAGACACTCCAATGTGGGTCTGGGCGATCTGCGCCGACTTTAGTTTTACTATAAAAGTCACGCCGCCGTCGCCAGTGCGTGGGTGAGTTTTTCAACATGCCGGGGGGGTTGTTTTGGTGAGCGACTCCATAAAGGCGATTGAATCGTCTCGTTGCTTCGACCCCTGGGCTCTCAAATGAGATTAAATATTCTAATAACAAATAGCCGAAAGCATCTCTGTGTTCATCGTTATCGTAAGTATCCAAGTCGACTTTCTCACTTAAAAATTGAAGGAAACCTTGGGCATTGGCTTGCGCCCAGAGGGGGACCGATCTTCCGTCCAGACGGGGACCGATGTTATCATCTTCTCCCATATCCTCGCTATTACGGTTAATCATACCGTCCTTTGTCGCTCTCCAGCGGGGCAGGTCTGTATCGCCGCCGAAGTAGTCTTTATGAGGGGCGTATG
>Ga0080013_1001821_pt1 | contig 27043 bp, 33 predicted proteins | sample ETNvirenome_6_85_FD_69236 | JGI IMG/M metagenome (GOLD analysis project Ga0080013, IMG submission 69236) | Marine viral communities from the Pacific Ocean - ETNP_6_85 (SPADES assembly) (version 2) | ecosystem: Environmental > Aquatic > Marine > Oceanic | place: Pacific Ocean | collected 2013-06-19
GACACACATTGCGTTCTTTAGTGTATTTGTTTTTTGGTAGTTCTCGTTTGCAAGTAATGCAAGGTTTCGTTTTTCCCATATTTTTTAGTATACACAAATTTTTCCGGGGACCAGGGACTCCTAACAAAAAAATATAAAATTTTTCTGAGTAGGGACTCCTAACAAAAAAGTGCGAAATTTTTTCTGTAGAAAATTTGTGTCTCGATCTTTCTCTTATAGTCAGATCACAGGAGCGCGCGGTGGACGGCGGGAAAAAGGTTTAAGCACGGAAAAGCTGGACGAAGTTTGCGCAATAGGATCCCCATAAGAAAAACCCCGACACCTTGGGGGATAGGTGTCGGGGCTATTAGGGGTTGGGTTAGTGTTTGCTTACGTCGTTATCAAAACCACTCACCGGAATAAACTCAAGCTGTGGTTCTAGTCTAACGGCATCATCTACCCAAATGACTTCATCGGTCAGCGTCTCAACTGTCCAATTCTTGGGTGTTGCGAAACACTCTTGATCCGTGCCGGAGTGAGCAATCCGTGTTAGAACGGCTACACCAATAAGAGGCTCGGGATAGAAAGGAGAGATAAACTGATCTTGTTCCTCTCTATATCTGCCGTTGTCATCAAGGATGAGAAGCTCTCCATCGGGTAAACTAAGGAAGTCCACCGGATCTTTATATAAGCCCATGTTCATCTTAAAGATATCCATTGTTCTTACGTCTTCGTCCTTACTATAGTTAAAGCCTTGCTTGGCTGTGATTGTTCTGCTTTCGGGGTTGATAATGATGTACTCGAATCCGTCTAAGTTTAGTTTTAGTTGGTTCATAATTTTCTCCTATATAAATTTATTGAACAAGTTCAGTATACGAAATATCTTATATAGTGTCAAGAGCACTTGGTCCCCGGTTCAATATCAACAACTAGGAGATTCGGGGACCAAGCTCAGATGCGTGAAAGCATCGGTAACAAGTAGAACAACAAAAAGATCAAAACAATGGACAATCTCCGGATCATTCAATGGTAACAAGTATGCCAAGTATGCCAATGACGACAGCCACGGCTACGGCGGTTATAAAAAAGGTATCAACCACGGCTCACCTCCCGCACTGATAGAGTTCTTCGCAGACGTCATCCAGGCCGATATTATCAACATATCCCCATTGGGCTTGATCGCTTCCCCAATAACCTTTGACGGTACAACTTCTCGTGTGAATGTAAATGTTAGGACCACCAAAGCCGACCGTGATCTGCGCCCCGAGATACTCCCCGTCACGGGCTACAACGTAATTGATGTCCAACATGTCCTCGATGTAGTCCCATTCGTGAGGTTGGAAGTCCTCCGGCTGGCCTTCCTCGTGCCAACGGTTAAACTGATCCGGGTCACTGTTCTTCAACCCGTCGGTGATTTCTTCCGCGATGCTTCGGCATCGGCCCTCCAGTTCTTGGTGAATTGATCGCTCCGGCTCTTTTGGCTTTTCGTTTAAGTATGAAAGATCGAATAGATTATTAAAGGTCTTTAATAGTTCCATGTTGCTGCTCCTAGTTATTAGTTGAGTAACCAGGTTATAAGAGCGGTCCTATATTGTCAAGATCTTTTTCGCGGCCTGGAAACCCGGCCTTGGTTCAAGGTCTATCATGCAAGGGCAACGAGCGGGGATCATGCGAGGGCGACAGGGAAAAGAAAACCCCGCACCTGAGTAGATGCGGGGCTGATCTAGCTTAGTTAATCAATAACGACTACTTCCAAACGCTTATCTAAATGATCTTTGTTAAGCCCTTGATCTTCAGCGTCATTAAGAATGATGCCTTTCAAACGAGCAGGGATCACTTCGGTAGTGTTGCAATGACTGCACGCTCTGCCCTCAGTGATCGGGTGCGCATCGTGTCCCTGCGTCCAGTAGATCGCTCCTTCTGGAGTGCGATCAGGAGCGATCCTGTCTCCACAGATGTCACAGTCTTTTGACTCTAGGTTTAGTTCTAGTTGCTCATTCATATTGTTCTCCTTTATTTATTGAATGTATCTATAGATTAACAGCTTATGGGATATATAGCAACTGGATCATGCAGGACCGTAAAACCTAGATCAAAACTCTATCATGCAAGGGCAACGGGCACTTGTCATGCAGAGGCGACAGGCGGATCACGGACAAAAGAAAACCCCCGACATTTCTGACGGGGGCTTCTAGGTGTGTCGTTGGCTACTCAGTGACGACTTGTTGCGCTACCCTTCCACCTAATTTAAACGGAGAACCTCTCAATGAGTATCTCTTGAAGGGCGACAGTATCTCCATCTTGCTTCATGTGTTCGAGAACGATCTCTTCTTCGAGTCGGTTCTGCAAATCGTATGAGGTTCTGATGCCATCAGCGAACTCTTTTTGAGGAAGCACCATGTATATATAGTCTCCACTAGAATACCGATAATCTCTTTCGACTTTGGTTTCCTTGCTCGACTTGTTGTGTTCCCTAATTAAGTTGTCTCGCTTTTCTAAGAGGGCTTTCTTTTCGTCATCCATCTTAGCGGTCTTCTTATCTAGTGCTTCCAAGTCTTTTAAAAGTTTGTTCGCTTTGGTATCTTTACTCGCTTTTTCGTTGGCGACTTTCATAACCTTTCTAACGATTGCTTTTGCAAGAGTTTCGATTTGTTTATTTGTCAATTGTTTTGCCATTTGGATTTCTCCTAGTTGTTAATATTGAACCTTTATTATATACGAAAACTCCCACAAATGCACAACTATTTTCCAACACCAACCTAACCCATTGCGGTTGTAATCATGCAAGGGCAACACGGACGGATAACAAGCAAAGGCAACAAGTATCATGCACAGGCAACACGCGCAAAAAATCCCCTGTCCGTGATCCGCGGACAGGGGACAGGGGGAAGGCAGCTTTAATTGACTGCCTTAATTGAATCTCGATAGCATTCGATTATTGCTGCTCTCAATGTTTTTTCATTGTGAGTATAGCGATCAGGGTTTGGCTCTGTGCTTTCGTCAGTCCAGTAAACATCCCAATCTCTGTATCGATCATTCCTTTCGATCAATGTCCTTACGTTACGGTTGTCGAAAAGATAAAGCCCATCATTGATTTTTGTGACGTATTCCTTTTTAAGTTTTTCTGCTAATAAGTTCATGTTGTTCTCCTAATTAATTGAACCCCCAGAATAGCATTTTTCTCCCAATAAGTCAAATATTTAATAAGAGTTCTCCCATACTGACATACTATACAACAATATGGGACAGATCACAAGTGATAACGAGCCGGAAAATTTATCATGCACAGGCAACAAGGACCGGTGACAAGTGTCAAAGGGCAGACAACAGGGAATCACGGACCTCGGTCCAGTCGACAGGGGACAAGGAGCTATATATAGCAGAGGCATCAAGCCCTTTATCAGCGATCTCACGCACTTCTTTGGCATGAAAGAGATAAACCCCATATTTTTTAGGGGTGGAAGGAGAGAGGGCCTTGACCAAGATAAAACAAGGAGAGTTTTGGTGTTCGATATGAAAGGCGATCTGGTGAGGGGAGAAATAAACGGACTTACTTTTGGCTACTTTCAACTCAATAGTAAATATCTTTCCGCCTTCAGTAAAGCCCATGAGATCGGGAACGCCTTTTGTAGCCCAAGACTCTAACCTAACCCATTGAAATTCCTTGAGGTTGTTTTTGACTTGTTTCCAAAAATTAGATTCTAGTTTTGCCAAAGTAAATTCACCTTATGGGATTTTTATTTGCATTGTATATACAAAAGTGTATAGTAAGTAATATGACTATTTTTATATTAACAAAACCAATTATTTTAGGAGAGTAATTATGAAACAATATCCAATCTGGAACATTATCAATTCATGTATCTACAAGGGCGCGAAGTCCTACGGAGTCAGAGATCAGGGAGACGTAGAAGTCAGAGTCGGCACCTCATCGAGGAACTCTTACAAATTCGTAGAGCATAGCATCACGCACCGCCTACACGATGACGGATCAAGAGAATACCGCTTTAAGGTTGATGGGAAAGTCATCAAGACTGGCCTCCTTAAAAAGGGCGCGGATCAGTTGGAGTTGATCTAATGAGCAATAATATAAACAAAACCATAGCCGGAAATCTAAAACATGCCCTAGAGTTGCACCGCCTCCAGTTTGAACAGGCTAGAGTACAGGCAACCAAACAAGCTGACGATCTAGGAATCACACAATTCGAGCCGAGAATGTATTTCATTCAACAGAGAATGGACGAGCTTCTGGGTGTTTATTCAAGGAATGATTGGGGAGGCAGGCGATGAGTGTTGTTAAAACTGATCCGAGATACTGGGATTGTGAGTGTGATGAAAACTACATACACGATAAAAGCATTGAGCCTAAGTGTGCCGTATGTGGTTCCGAGCATGACGAGTGTTCCGACTCAAGACCAAATGAAATAAAACTTTTCTTTAAAGACTATAAGGAGGCAAGCGGTGAGTAGTGCTGAAGGAAGCTCACCCTGTTTTATAGTAAAAGATTTAGAAACAGGGGAGCTATTTACTTGGGGCATGGAAGAAGTGCTTTTTGAAATAAATCGAGACCACTCAGAAGAATTTATACCTTATGACGAAAAAGATTGGCAAGAAGGTTGGGATGAGTGGTGTGATTGTTTTGAGCTTACTGAAATAAAAGAGGAGGCAACCGATGAGTAATGGCGCAAAAGTTAATTTTACCTCAGACAATGGGGGAGTGGTTTATCTTGGTTTTGGACGTGGCAACATACGATTTGAAACAGATGGAAAGACTGGCCAAACAAAGTTTTGGAATCCTAACGAGTCGGCAAGTCCGCAAGTTAGTAATTTATTAATCCAGAGAGCGAAAGCGATCTACAAAAGAGAAAGGGAGTAAATAGGGAATGGCTAAACAAAAAATGAAAACAATTAAATTAACTGAACAAAAATACTATGACTTAATTAATAAAGTAAATAGTTTGGATCGTATCCTTTCTAGTATCAATGAAATGCATGATGTGTATCTAAGTGATCTAAGTGTGTTAGAGGATGTTAAGTGGGAGTTTACAAGAGCTTTAAACTTAGATTGGAACAACGATACTTATCTTTACGAAGCACCTAAAGGAGACAAGGCATGACAAAAATATGGCGAAAGAACGAGTGGGAACAGTTGGGGTTGTTTCCCGAGAAACCAAAAGGACCTTTAAAAAAGGGTTTTAAAGTGTTTGTTTTTAGAATGTTTGATAGAAACTGTAAGGAAAGAAGGGAACATGGGCAAGAAGAATACAAGAACGTGTTTCGGTACTACAGGAAAAACCATGATTGGTTAGAAGAACAGTATGAGGAAAGAACATAGTGTTTGCTAAAATAAAGCAAGACTCCCTGTCAAGAATGTCGGATGTTGAAATATTAAGACTACACGACAAACTAAAAAAAGAGGTTAAGGTTCATTCTGAACTGACAAGTGCGATAACAGTTGAATTAGTAAACAGGGGTTGGCGACAGGAGGAACTTGAAAAATGGACTTGGAAGACACCCAACAACTAGGGATAAATTCTCTCCATCATCTTCTCAAACATCAACCTAAAATCAACAAGTGCCATAAACGGCATGTCTTTTAGGCTTTGTTCTTTACAATATACTTTATAGCAAGACTCAAGCTGTTTTTCCGTGTATAGGATCATTCGATCTCCTCAAACTCCGCTTCTTCGGCTTCAAGCAACGGAGCATAATCTTCCAGCAACGAGCTTATCTTCTTTTGTATTTCTATTTCGCTTAAGGACTCGAGCGTTCCTGTTCGGATCTCTTTTCTTTCTACATACAATCCGGCGGCACGGCCCCTTTGTACTTCGGCAGAAACGGCGGCGGTCAGGTTGCCTTTATCAAGGGCTTGGTCTCGAATCTCAGCGAGTTTCCTTATGTGTCTGTCAAACGTGACATCAAACTTTTGTTGTAGTTCCGCTTGCAGTTCTTGAATGTGGCGAACAACAAGGGGGTATTTTCTAGGGTTGGTAAGTTCAGCAGCAGAAACTCCGGCCCTTGTTTTAGAGTATCCGGCATCAATCGCACACTGTGTCTTGGTTTTACTGCCGTCATTATAAACAAACTCTCTAGCAAAGCTTTTTTGCTTGTCTGTTAGGTGTGGTTTGTTGTTCCCGGAGGGGTTATTTGTTGTTGGAGGCCCTTTTTGTCCTTTAACGCCCATAAATGTTCCTTTTGGTAAAGTATTCTTGGATTTTAGCACAGAAACGTAGCTAAAAGTAACCCCATTTCCTCAGTTCTGTCTCAGCCCATAGAAATGAGACCGAAACCCCTATAAACAAAGGGCTAGAGGCCAATCTCATTTCCTCAGTCGTCCGTTCAACTTGTTATCCTTATAGTCAGAAGTAAAAAACTGTGAAAATAGAACTTAGAAATGAGGTTTAGGGTAAAACCCTTTGTATAGGGTTTCTTTAGGAGCTAATTCCTACCTCAGTTCTACTTTTGCAGAAATGAGGTTTTTGAGACTTTGTTGTGTCGCAACAACAAAACAGCCCCTACAGAACAACAAGACTTTTTAGACCCATTCTAACAAAACAACCCTTTTTGCCCCTGGTCCCCGGTCCTTTCCCCTCTTTTTACCCTAATTCCAAAAACGGACCCCTCCCGAAAGGCCCGTGGACAAAGGCCTGTGGGACAGGTGGTATAATATAAGGGTAGCAAGAACAGTGACAGTAGCGATCTTTAACAACTAGATGCCAACGAGCAAAAATAAACACTAATTTATTAGAGGTTATTATTATGAATAAAATTAGAGACTTCCAAAGGAAGCGAGTATATGACTGGGAACGATCTCAGCCATGGTTTAAACCCTTTGTTAGCTACTTAACGCAACAACAAGTAAGATCAGTAATCGAAAGATTAGACAAGGTCTTTAAAAGAAAAACCAAAACCAAAATCTTTTTTAAAGGCGGCTATGGTGGTTCTTATGCTAAAGGTAGCTCTGAGATACACCTTAGAAAAAAATGGGCTTTGAATTACGGAGTAATCCTACATGAATACGCCCACCTTTTAGCAAAGGACTTACACGGACGACAATTCGTTTGTGCTTACTCTAACCTACTCAACATCTTTCATCCGAAGCAGCCAAGCATCGATGAACTGTGCGAAACAATGTACCGGTTCAGAGTCAGCCACGATTGTTTCGATGAGTGGAGAAGGAAACACAGACTCACTAAAAGGCATGAACCTTTTGAGACTGTTCCCGAAACCGCAATTGTTGAAAAACCCAAGAAGAAAAGGGTCTCAGCCAAACAAAGGGTGATGAAACTGCTTGAGGAATATCCCTTCCTTTATGTTGAGGGACCAACCGAGACAGATACACCCACCCCTTGGGTTTACGGTCAGTTTGATCCCGAAGACCCAAAAGACCCCTGGTGCGATTTTCATTACTGCGAAGGCAGTTCCTGGCTAGAAATAGAAGGAAGATGCCTAGACTACATAGAACTGTGGAACGCAGGTGTGAAAGGAAACTACCAAGAAGGCTAAAACAAGAAACCCACATCATTCATTTGGTGTGGGTTTTTCTTTGTCTGAAATTAAACCGGGGGAGTTATTTCCCCCGGCTCAACATGAGCCGTTCCTAAACGCGCAAAACATTTTCTTCTCGGCTCAGTTGTTTATTTTATCTTTTGAAACCACAAGTATCAATCGGTCCAAGTACCACCGGGCCTTCTTTAGATCCTCGATGGGCTTACCCTTATGTGGAAACCTCAGAAGATACTTCAAGATGTTCCCGAGCAAGTACCCGACAAAACCCTGGTCCCCGGACCGCTTTCCACCAGTCACCAATTCAATGACATCGATCGCTTCCATTCCACCTTTCTTATAATGCGGTGGATGATTCACCATGTCCTCAGACATATTCCCTCACAAAAATGGGTGTTTGTTTTCCAACATAAGCACCCACTACATTAAATTCCATGTGTTCGACCGCATCTTCAAGGCTCATGTCTCGTGTAAGCACCTGAAGGCAGTGATCGTAACTGTAAACGGCCCGTGGTGGACCCCATTCGTTTGAAACACCCACAAACGCTTCTTCAAAGCCGTCTGCAACCAACATAACCTCGCCCGTGTCTTCTAAAAACTCGGCCCAGTCCGCCAGTTTTTTTGGTCCAATACCGATAATGTTCCTTATCTTTGACATTGTATTATTTTAACGCCTAGCACAATCAAAGCAACACTTACCACTGCCTGCAATCCGGCGAACCAAACATTCAAAGAAAACCAGTTGTTGAAAAACCCAAGCAAAAACAATAGATAAAGGTCGCTTTTAAAGACCAGGGTCGCTAGATCAAGGAAAACACACCCAAAAACAACGGAAACAACACCAACCAGATTATTCATATAGGAAGTATATGCATTAGTCTTATAATGTCAAGGAAGGGTGCCCCTTTTTTGACGTCGTTTTAGGAGGGAACCAATGGCAACGTCAAAATATCGTTCAGGGGCGGAAACGTCATTCAATTCCACTGGTAGTCCATCATTTGTCCGCACATACTTAAGAGAAGCGCGACACGGACAAATTCAACGAGTTGGACCAACCCGCTATGAAATACGCGCTTCCAAGTAATCGTTCTTCGCATCAAGGTGCGCTTCCATGGAATCACCGTTCTTTGAGAAGTCCTTTGCTATATAGCGAAGCAACTGTTCCTCAATAGAAATATCCCGGGCCAAAGAAGCCGTCCTTAACTTGTTAAAGTCTTCCGCTTTTAACGATAGTCTTATTATTTGTGAGGGTTTTAACATCATGTCCCATACTTTAACTCAAAAAGAACAAAGATGTCAATCAAAATAACCTTCTTCCCAACTGTCAATCATGGCATCAATGTTTGCCGGACCCTCTTTCTGCCGCAAACGTTTCCACTCTCTTTTAATGAGTCGTCGAACAAAATCACTCGAACCGCGCCAATCATTGTGCGCCATAATCTCCAGGTTTCTTTTCTCAATGGCCGTCAGACGTATGTTAATTTGTGTGTCTTTCTTCGCGTTTTGTCGTGGCGTTCTTTGTTTAACTACTTGAACCATTTTTTAACCTCCCCCAAAACCTCGTTGGAGATACTGATCTTTTTCTTTAAGGCTTCGAGTATTTTCTCGTCTACTGTATTCTCGCACACCAAATCAATGTATGTGCAACTTTTGTCTTGACCGATTCGGTGTATTCTATCCTCTGCCTGTATGCGCAACTCCAAGTCATAGCTGTTGGAAAAGAAGATCATGTGACTGGCGGCGGTCAGGGTCAGTCCCCGGCCCCCGGTATGTGGATTGGAGACAAAGAAACGCAAGGGGTGGTCCGGATCCTGAAAGTTATCAAGGATGTCTTCCCTGTCTCTCTGCGGAGTCTTACCATAATAAGAAGCCACGCTGTCATCGCCATAAACCTCGGCTATTTTTCTAACCAACTGCTCTATATCCGTTTGAAACACCGCGAAAATTACAGCTTTGCCACTGATTTCTTCCAAGACATTCAACGTCTCACCTATCCGGTTGTTCTTGAGCACCTGGACTTCCCCCGAAGGAGAACGCAGACTGCCCGCAACGATCTGCTGCAACCGCATCAGTTGAGTCAAGACCGTTTGAGTGGTGTAGACCTCATCGGATAAAACCATCAACGCTTCTTTCTTCATTTGAGTGTATGCTTTTTTCTGTTCGTCACTCAACTCAATGCTTCTTTGCATGTAGACTTTCTCCGGTAAATCAAGGCACTTGTCCTTGGTCCACCGTGCGGAAAACTCTTTCAACATGCCTTGAAGCTCATCCATTCGGTGATATCCCACGACTTCTTGAAAGCTGTTGTGACCCATCCGGCGCATTCTCGTGATCGCGTACCTTGCTTTAAATGCGTAATAACTTTTGAACCCCAAGAGCAGTGGATTTAAAAAGGCACACTGTGCGTATAGATCAAGCGGTGTTTTTGTCACCGGAAAACCCGTCAGTATTCTTTTATAAGGGGCCTCTCTTGAAAGACCCAATAAACTTTTTGTTCGCTTGGCCTGTGGATTTTTAATGAGCGTGCTTTCATCCACAGCGATCATGGTTTCGTGGTTTAAAACAAACGCTCGCGCAAATTTTAACCCTTTTTCCGTGGAAAACGCCTCAACATTCATGGTCAATATTTCTAATCGGTCCGAGTGTTCTTCTAAAACAAGCTCGGAATACTCCTGTTGCCACTTCTTTGTATGGTTGGGCTGCCACACCACAACTTTCTTATCAATTCGATCCGGCAAATGCTTGGGAATCTCGTTCTTGTCCCAGTTTCTTAAGTTGCCTTTCGGTGTTATAATCAGCAGCGCATTTATTTTGTCGGCCTCGAAAAGCAATGCTGCATTGTCCAACAGAACTTTTGATTTACCGAGGCCCATCTCTAAAAAGAGAGCAAACTCTTTGCGATAGGCACAACGCGCCAAAGTTTTTTCTTGGTGCTTGTACGGCACCGTTTGATACTCGTAGTTTTTCATTCTTATATTATCCTTTATATTATATAACAATTCTTTATATTGTTTTTTATGGTTGACAATAAAAGTATATATAGTCTATACTGCTCTTGCAACTTGAAAAAGATAAAGCGTTGCACAAAGAAAAAACAGAACAAAAGGACAACAATGAGCGAAGAACAACCATCACTATTCATCATCTACGTGACCGTAGGCGACACACATTCACACACACCACACACAACCGCGATAGGCATGTTCGAAACAACAGAGCAGGCCGAGACTTTCATAGACAACCGATTTGAAGGCGACCCTTGTATCTGCGAAGTGGTGCCTTTAAACATCATCCACACAAACTAGGGGGAAACAATGAAAGAAGAACAACAAAGACGAGAAGCTCATAGCAACCTTTGGAACAGCATCGAAGAAGCAGTCAACGATGCCGTGAATATTTTGGGCGCAGCACACGTAACATCCGCGGGAATCCAGTATTTCACAATGATCGCAAAAGAAATGGCCCCCGATAAAGAAGAGGCACTAGAGCTCATTAACCTCACCGTTAATGACACAATGGAAGGCGACGCTAGGGCGGAGGTTATAGAATATGACTACCACTAAAAAACAAGACAACCTCGTTGATTTATTTGAACAATCCGTTGAAAAGAAAGTTACGCAGATCAGTGACAAAGGTTTAAAGTCTTTGTCGCAAGACATGAACACAATGCTTGAGATCGGAGGCCAAATTGGTAATGCCGAAGAAGCGTTGAAGCGATTAAAGGAACAGTACCGACAGTACAGCGAGGAAAAGATACCTCAAAGAATGCAGGAAATGGGAATCAGCGACCTTCGCATGGACGACGGCTCTCGTATTTCTGTTGATCCTTTCTACTCTGCAAGAATCACGGAGAAGAACCGTGCAGAAGCTCACGACTGGCTAAGAAGCAACGGCTTGGGTGATCTTATAAAAAACACAGTGAGCGTAAACTTTGCTACAGGCGAAGATGAAATCGCTCAAGATACAATGGACGCCCTGGAAAAACAGGGACTTATGCCTACGCAAAAAGAGGCTGTCCACCCATCTACTCTCAAAGCCGCTGTAAAGGGGCTTATTGAAAGTGGCGAAACCGCGTTCGACAGCGGTACACAGAAAGTATTTTCTGTTTACACAGGACAACGCACAAAAATAATAAAAGGCTAATAATATAAGGATGAAGAAAAATGGCTAATAAGAAAGCGAATGGTAGTAGCTCTACCAAAGGGACCGACCTTACCGCATTGTTTGAAAAACATGCAGGCGAAGGGCACGGACAAGTAGGCGCAGAAGATTTAATTACTCCGCGCATACAAATCATACAGGCACTGTCTCCTATTTTACAAAAATCTAAGCCTGAGTATCATGCCGATGCCAGTGCCGGAGATTTTTTGTTTACCGGAAACAGTTCCATCATTGACGGAGAGGAAGGATTTTTATTCCAACCTTGTTGGTATGATCGAAACTATGTTGAGTGGAACCTCAGAGAAAGCGGCGGCGGCCTTGTTGCTGTTCACCCTGCTGACACAGATCTAATCTACAAAGCAGAACGGGACGCACAATACCGAGACATCGTTACACACAACGACGGCCGAAGAACTCAGTTGGTAAACACTGGAAACCACTACGGGTTTCTTCATGCAAACGACACAACGTATCGTTGCGTGATTAATCTGTCCGGTTCTCAGTTGAAACACTCGAGAGCATGGAACAACATGGTCGTGACTCAGGTAGCAAAAGGAAAGAAAGGCACATTTAATCCCCCTGCCTTTGCTCAACTGTATCGCGTGTGCACCAAAGAAGAATCCAACGATAAGGGTTCTTGGTATGGGTTCAATGTTGCGATGGAAACATTTGTTTCTGACAAGGAACAGTTTTCCAGTGGGCAGGACTTTGCAAACTTCTGTGAAGAAGGCGGCATGGCTGCACTGAGCAAACCATCAACCAACAAGAAAGCAATTGAAAACCAATCTGAAAACAAAGAAGACTGGGAGTAACTGCTAGCGCAAGGGTCTCTCTATACCTATGGTAAACCCCCAGAGAGGCCCTTGTCAGCGAAGGGGCGTAAGTGAAGGAATTAGCACTAGAGTTTATGGAAACTTTTGCCGGACTAGATAGAGCCTACGGCATCTATGAAATCCACGGCACCAAAGAGACAGCAAAAGGCACGAAGAAAGACGGCAGAGGCCGGACTTTACAAGAGCAACTGTCCCTGGTCCACTGGCAGAAGCACCTAGAAGGAGAAGCATCAATCGGGATTATTCCAATCACTGACGATGAAACCTGTCAATGGGGTTGCATAGACGTTGACGAATATCCGGTTGACACCGACCACCTACAAAAATTAATCAAAGACATGTCACTGCCCTTGGTCCCCTGTATGACTAAATCGGGCGGAGTGCATTTGTTCTTGTTCACACAAAAGCCGGTGTCCGCATACAAATTTAAAACCAAACTCGAAGAGATTGCCGCCGCCATGGGAAGAACGGGAGACGAAATATTTCCCAAGCAGTATCAATGGAGCAGGCAGGTAGAAAGACACAAGCAAACAGGAAACTGGTTGAACATGCCTTATTTTGGTGGAACAGACACCACGCGTTATGGACTGAACAAAGACGGAGGAACACTGTCTCCGGAAGAATTTATTCAAGAGGTCAAGAACAAAGCGGTCAGTGAGGCCGCCCTTGACAAAATTAAACCAATAAAGAAAAGCCGAAAAACAAACCGGGAGGGTCCTACCGATACCTTTTGGGATCATGCACCGCCGTGTTTGGTACACATGAAGCTAAACGGGATACCTGAAGGCACCCGCAACGACGCTCTTTTCTCTTACGGAGTCCTTTTTAGAAAGGTCTATCCGGAAAGCGATGAATGGCGCGACAAACTTCAGGAGGTAAACAAGACGGCGTGTCACAAGCCCCTGTCACACACTGAATTGAATACCTTGATGAATAGTTTGGAGAAATCCGACTATCTCTATAAGTGTACCACACCTCCTTTGGTAAACCATTGCCAAAGCGGAACATGCGTCACCAGAAGGTACGGTATTGAGGCGTCTGAAAAACAGATGTCTCTGTCAGGTCTGAGAAAATACCTGACGGATCCTCCTCTTTGGCACTTGGACATGGAAGGCAAGACCTTGGTCCTCGAAACACGGGAACTCCACAGCTTTACCTTGTTTCAACAAAAGTGCATGGATGTTTTGAACCAGTGCCCTCCCGACCTAAAGAAAAAAGATTGGGTAATAAAGCTCAACACACTTCTACAAAACGTACAAGAAATCGAAGTGCCACCGGACATGACAAAATCAGGGCTGTTGCAGGATGCAGTAATGGAGTTCTGTAAAAACACAGAGTCTTCTGCTCGAGTGGCCGTTGCCGCCGGAGCCGTTTACAGAAGTGAAGAAGAGGAACAGCATGAATGGTGGTTCCGTGGCAGAGACTTGGTTAAATACATTCGAGACTTTAAAGGAATGAAGGGCATTAAAGAAGCAGAGATATACTCTGAACTAAAAGTTTTGGGTGCATCCACTGCGGTTAAATACATTGATAAAAGCCTCGGCAATTCTTCTTTGTGGATTTTAAGCACCGATGACAACACTGCTCTCACAGTGAGCGCGGACGACTTTAAACTGAACAAGCCACAGAAGGATTGGGAAGATGGGTGATGTCGATAAGTTCTTTGGTCCTCCTGGCACCGGTAAAACAACCACGCTTCTAAGAAAGATAGAAGAGCACCTTGACCAAGGCGTTCTTCCCGACCGGATCGCTTTTATTTCTTTCTCTGTTAAAGCCGCAGAAGAAGGAAAGCACAGAGCACGAAGCCGTTTTGGTTTTGATAAGAACGACTTGAGTTATTTTTGTACAAGCCATGCGTTTTGTAAAAGAGCCATGGGAATCACTCGAGTCATGGAAGGACTGGACGTCAAAGAATTTTTAGAAACCTATAGTTTCCCTCTGACAAAACACTATCATGGGAATACTCGTAAGTCTTTAGAGTCCATGTTAGAAGATCCATACTTTCAAATTATAGAAAACGCCAAAGCCAATTGCAGGACGGTAAGCGTAGAGCGATTAAAGACTCCTGTTAAGCAAAGACAAAAGGTTGTTGCTCCTTTATTGGAAGCGATTGATAAAGCGTGGGCCCAATACAGAGAAGAACAAGGCATCTTTTCTTTTGCCGACATGATTAACGAGTTTATTAATAAGGGCCGTGTTCCCCCGTTAGAGGTTTTGATTGTAGACGAGGCTCAAGACTTGGCAGAATTGAACTGGCGTCTGATAGAAAAGCTCATGTCCGTGGTCCCCGTTTCTTACATCGCGGGCGACGATGACCAAGCCATCTACGAATGGAACGGTGCACGTCCGGATCGGTTCATTGGAATCGAAGGCAGGACCGTGGTCCTCGATCAGTCGTTCAGGGTTCCCAAACAAGTGCACAGAGTGGCCGAGAAGATTGCCGGACGGATCAGCAACCGACAAGCTAAAAAATATTTACCCAGAGAAGAGGAGGGACGACTGGAGAAAGTTCCTTCGGTGGACGTTTTGCCCATGGCAGAGGGAGAGTGGTTAATACTGGCCTCTTGCGACTACATGTTAAACGGAGACAGTGAGGGGTACAACATTCGCAGAAGAATGATAGACCGGGGCGTTCCTTTTTCACACAACGGGTTTCGATACATTCCTTTTCCAATGATTCAAGCCGTTGAAGCATGGAAAAAGTTTACAAAGAAGAAAGTAACCATTGAAGAACTGGAAACAATCTATCGTTATCTAACCAAGAACGAAGTCAAGAGAGGCTTTCTCTCTGCACCGAGTAAGGAGGAAAACAAGGAAAGAAAAGTAAGTAAGAAAGAAGTCGTAAACATTTTTGGACTAAAAGAAGAATGCTTGAAGCAGTCTTGGGAAGAGGTGTTTGCAAAAAGAATCAAAGAAGAAAAGAGAGCCTTCATTAAAAAAGCTACTAAAAACAAAGAAGATTTACACAGTGAACCGCGTGTTGCTTTATCGACAATACATAAAGCAAAGGGAGGGGAAGCGGACAACGTAGCAGTGTTGTTGGACCTGTCTCCGGCACAAAAGTTAAACGCTGCTTTGGATTCGGACAGCCTGCATCGACAGTTCTATGTTGCTGTGACTCGAGCCAGAGAAAATCTTTTCCTTATTAACGCACAAAACGAGAGTTTAAGATATGGCCTATAAAACATTTCAACCCCCAACAGAATGGACACCACCGGACATTTTTCCTACACAAAAGATATTAGACGCAAAAGAAATTGCAATCGATACCGAGACCAGAGACCCCTCTTTAAAAGAGAAAGGTCCAGGGTATGTTCGCGGTGACGGAGAGATCGTGGGAGTCTCCATTGCAATAGACGGCTATGCCGACTACTTTCCTTTTGCTCACGAAGCAGGGTTTAATTTTCCAAAGAAGAGAGTCTTGGAGTTTGTGCAAGACGTGTTGTCCGGAGACCAAGACAAAATCTTTCACAACGCCATGTACGACGTAGGCTGGCTAAAGAAGGAAGGCGTTGAAGTCAAAGGAAGAGTCATTGACACCATGGTTGTTGCACCTTTGGTCAACGAAAACATGTTTTGGTACACGCTTAACTCTTTGGGCATAGAGTATCTGCAAGAGGGCAAGTCCGAGGCTGAACTCAGACAAGCCGCAGAAGAGTGGGGCATTGATCCGAAAGCAGAAATGTGGCGTTTGCCTTCTTCTTATGTTGGCACCTATGCAACGCAAGATGCGGCATTGACACTTAAACTTTGGAACCATTTTAAAATACACTTGGAAGACCAAAACCTTTGGAACATTTTTAACCTAGAGACAGACCTATTCCCTGTTTTGTTTAACATGAAGATGACCGGAGTGCGTGTTGACTTGGAACGAGCAGAACAGTTGAAGAAACAACTGGTCCGGCAACAAAATAAACTGGTCAAAGAGGTTACGAAAGAAGCGGGAGTCAAAGAAGTAAGAGTTTGGGCGGCCAACTCTGTTGCAAAGGTTTTTGATTCTTGCAAGATTCCTTACAACCACACTGCCAAAGGTTCTCCAAGCTTTACCAAAGCATTTTTAGCAAACCAGGAGCACCCCGTTGCTAAAAAGATTATGAAAATCAGAGAGTTAGACAAGGCACACAGCACTTTCATTGATACGATTGTTAAGCACGCACACAATGGACGCATTCATGCAGACATTAGACAGCTTAAAGGAGAGACAGGAGGAACAGTGACCGGAAGATTGTCCATGTCAAACCCCAATTTACAACAGGTCCCGGCTAGAGATAAAGAACTTGGCCCAATGATTCGTTCTTTGTTCTTACCGGAGGAAGGAGAGAAGTGGTGCTCGGCTGATTTTTCTCAGCAAGAACCTAGAATACTGACACACTTTGCCTACCGTTCTCGTTACGAAGGAGTGGACCCCATTGCCGAAGCGTTCATAGCAGGAGAAGCAGACTTTCACCAAGAGGTTGCCAATCTTGCAGGGATTGATCGTAAGACAGCCAAGACCATAGGCCTTGGAATCATGTACGGCATGGGCAAAGGAAAGCTTGCCGACCAGTTGGGCGTTGATGTGGCAGAAGCCGGTGAGATTTTGATGCGTTTCAACACGTATGCACCCTTTGTTCGTCAAATGGCAGACACAGTAATGCGAAGCGCAACGACACGGGGCTACATTAAAACCCTGCTTGGACGACGTTGCCACTTTGATATGTGGGAACCGCGTCAGTATGGCACAGGTCGACCGATGAAATACAAAGAAGCCATGCACGAATACAACGGAGACATAAAACGTGCTTTCGTGTATAAAGCGTTGAACAAACTGATCCAGGGGTCAGCCGCGGACATGACAAAGAAAGCCATGTTAGACTGCTACAATGCGTCCTACACCCCCTTACTACAGGTACACGATGAACTTGTTTTTTCTGTGTCCAGTAAAGAAGAGGTAAAGGCCCTTACAGAGATCATGGAAAACGCAGTTAAGCTAGAGGTTCCCAACAAAGTTGATGCGGAAATTGGGAAGAATTGGGGGGACTCTATGTCCTAGAATGGAGTTGCTATTACTCTTATACTTTTATATAATCTAACAGAATCTATCATAAGGAGGTCCCATGGACACAACTAAATGGAAAAGCGTTGCTATACGCACAGACATAGTAAAAATAGCAGAGAAAATTTCAAAGAAAACGGAACGACCAAAGAGCTATGTTTTTGCCTATGCAATTAAACGTTTGGCCGATGATCTTGAGAAAGGCACCGCTCAATGAAGCACGAGATTCTTCTCTCTTCTCCCTACAAATACTCAGAACTTAGCCGCGAAACCGCGGAGAAGGGACGTGTTTATGTGACAGAGAAAGAAAAGTTATACTCTGTTACAACCATTCTTTCTAAAACTAAACCGGAAAACGACAGCCTACAAAAATGGATTGAACGAGTGGGCCAAGAAGAAGCCGAGCGTATCCGCGATGAAGCGGCTGCTCGAGGCACCGAAATGCACGAGATCCTTGAAAGACAGTTAAAGGAAGGAAGCATTTGGGATTATTACCCCGAGACTCCGGAACAAAAGCGTGCCTACAAAATGGCCTGTACGATCATGGACCAAGGGTTTCCTTCAATTGACCAAGTATACGGCTGTGAAATTCACCTACACTACCCAGGAAAATATGCCGGCACTGCCGATGTCATTGGCAAGCACTTGGGGGAAGAAGCCATTATGGATTTCAAACAAACCAACACACCCAAAAGAAGAAGGCAATATGTTTGGGATTACTTTCAACAACTCGCTGCTTATGCCATGGCACACAACGAACTGTACGGCACAGAAATAAAGAAAGGCGTGATTATGATGTGCTCAGTTGATTGTTTTTATCAAGAATTTGTTTTGGAAGGCAGAGAATTTGAACGAGCCGCCGATGCTTGGAACACTCGACTAGAAAACTTTATAGGTCTTCTCGAACAGACTGAGAGTCAAAGTCAGGCGAAAGCGGAAGATCATTAAAGTAATCATAAATAATATCAAAAGCATTTTCGTCCCAAAAACGAACAGACGGAACTCCTTCCGAACGTTCTAACTGTTCAGTCCTAGTTTCAAAACGTTTCTTAATTGCGTCCGATGGTTTTATAGCAACGTTTAACCCCTCATCAACAATATTTTTTCTTTCTTTCTTGTTTGGAAGACGTTCTTTTTTAACTGTGTTTATTTCGTCACGGTTTCCATCCAGTATCTTCGCTGCTTCAAATGTGTTGTATATGGTTTGATTTATAAAATAAGTAGCTTTTTGAGCTTCTATCCAAGCGGACTCTAATTCTTCCGGAGTCACCGCACCCCGGTTATACGCTACTCTATTAAAAATATTTTTAGCTTCTCTTTTTTGGGTAAGAAGATCCGTTAAAGCAAAACTTAAACTAGCTGTGGGATTGACTCGATTAACTTTTATACCAAAGAAAGATAACCATGCGTCTCCTAGTTCTTGCTTGCTTCCAAAACGATCATAAGCCGCTTCTTCTGCTCGTTGTCCCTGCAACACTTTCCCCCCCGCTGAAGCTATCCCAGGTTGTGTTCTATCCCACATATATTTGAGGTAGGTTACAGCTTCTTCTCCAGCCCCGTTGTAAGGCAACGCTTCTCTTCGGGCGACGTTAAATATAGGCTTACCCGTATTACTGTTTCTGTTTTGCATAACGTCTAACGCGGCTTGGTGGAAAATACTGAGTTCCATATACGGTTCCATAAACTCAGTTATACTTCTTCTCATAGCAATTGAAGCGCTTTCTGTTATTCCTCTACCCTCTTCTCTACCTTCTTCATACTCTCTCATTGTAGCAAAAGGAATCTGTGCAAGATCGTCGTAAACTAAAATATAACTTCCGTCAATGTAATCAAAACCACCACCGTCTTCTTCGCTCTTCTTATCTATTGGAATCAACAGGTTGTGCTTTGCCCAATCGGGGAGAAACTTTTTGGCTGCTTTAAGGTCTTCTTCATCTAAATCATTCAAAGCTTGTCCAATTGCTTGGGCCGTTGCACCAACACCGAAAGCGGATAAGCCATACCCCGTAAGTCTCGCAGCCCCCCTTGCTTGCAACCTTGGATTGCTTGATCCCAGTTCTTTAAAAGCAAGCGCATTTATATTGGCACTGGTTCTCACTATTTCCGTAGGAAAAGCAATAAAGTTTCCAAAAGGAGCGCCTACACCACTTCTTACAATGTCGGCAAAACCACCTACATAATCATAGTTCGGCACTGTCTGACGAACATTAAAAGCAGCCAACTCTTCTCTCGCAGCTATAAAATCGTTTTTATTTAACGTATCCTGCATTCCCAATTCTTTGGACCACTCAATCATTTCCATGTAATCGGCTTCGGTTTTAAATGTTTTTTCTAGTGTGGTTAATTCAGAATAATAGGCAATGATTTTCCAAAAGTCATCCGCCGCTGTATACGCTTGTTCTGCCCCTTTATACGCTTTTCTAAAAGGCTTTCCTAAAATCCCAGTAAAGTCACCGGGCTCTTGAAACATTCCAGAACCAGCCAATCTAAATGTATTTAACACGTCCCCCAAACGAACGCTGGTATTAAGAACACCCAATCCTTGCAGGCGTCTGTATGTTCTTTGCGCTTTTTGTTTCGCACTGATCGGCCGTCCTTGTGCGTCAACACCGCCTTCAAAGAGCTCATGCCCAATAATCTTTATGGCTTTAGGAAAGTTTGTAGCGATGCTTACAAAATGTCCGTTGCCAAGTACAAACATGGCAGCACTGATAAAGTTCCTGATTTGTGCAGGAGGGCTGAGAACAATTTTACCAAGTTGTGTCCAAGCTTTAGGTGTAAGCACAAGGTTCTTCCAAAGAGAAGCATTCATCCCACTTGTAATCATTTGTTGCATCCCACCCATTTGTCCTAAAGCTTCAGCAACACCCCTCGTTGTGTACATCCCGTTGAAAGGGTTGTAGCCTTCTGTATTGACTTGATAATAAAAACCTTTGTCTTTACCAAGCCACCCCGGCATTCCTCCTAACTCTTCCTTACTTACAGGTATCGGAGAAAAAAGTCTTTGGCCCGGTTGCTCGTTTACAGCCGCCAATGTCTGCCAAAAACGATTGTTCTCAAGCAGGGTAGAAAGACGAGCAGTTGTTACGGCGGCCGCTTCTAATGGGTTAGTCACTTCTCCCATTAAAGCTCTGATTGGTTTAGGTATTCTTTGCCTCTCGATCAAAACATCTTTGGCTAAAGATTCAAATCCGGTTTCTCCTCTTTCAGTTTGGTCGGCTCTTCCCAAAACACGCATTCCAGCAAAAGCTTCAACAGGTTGTTGTCCCACCATGCCCGAAGCAATTTTTGCTGTTTCTTGTTTAGCTTTCTCTCTTGAATAACCAAACCCTCCTTCTTTTGGGTCGCGCATTAAAAGTTCTTCAACAGCGGCTATGTTTTTTCTAATTTCTTTTGAGCTTTTACGAGGCAAGTTTCTTTGCCACCAACTTGTCGGATCATAAAAACCACCGGCTTCAAATATTTGGTAAGAGCGAGTCATGTAACTACCCAAGTTTTCTTGTATGACTTCTCTTAAAGGCTGACCTCTTTTTTCTGACTTTAAAAGATCTTTAGGCAACTCTCTTAACAAACGCTCACTCATCATGTCAATGAAAGAACGTATCTCCATAAAAGGTTCTCTAAGTGATGGCGGCAAAGTTCGATTAGCTATTTCTGCCGGGGTAAGTTTAAAGTTTTCTGGATTTAGAATCTGTTGCATTTCTAAAAGATCACCTTTCAAAATGTGTCGAGTAACTAAAAGGTTTTGTTCTTCTTTATTGAGTTGAATAAAGGCTTCTTTCCTTGGTCCGTCAAGAGAAGACAAATCTTCTTCAGTCAAAACTTCAAGGGTTGACAACGTTGCGCCCATTATTTTAATCCTTTCTTCCGTTTCTTTTATCTCTTGTTCCACTCTAGCTTTTTCAGACGTTCCTTGAATTTCGTTTCCATCCGCGTCTCTTTCGTTTTTTGAAGAACGTTTAAATCTTTTTGTGCTTGCACTAAGTGCTCGCCTCAACGCTTCTTGAGCCATTTCTTCGTTTGCAAACTCTGCATGAGACACAGAATGAGCAATAGCCAACTCTGCTCTTCTCGCCGCTTGGTTTATAAACTGGTTCATCTTGCGAATGTTTCCAATCCGTTGTCTTTTAGCCATAAACCCGGTCCAACCCAAAGGCCCACTGGGAGCAAACCAATGTCTAAGAGAAGCAAGAAGCCCACCCACTGGATCTCCCTGCATTTTTAAATCGGGGTTGTCTTCTAACCGTATTTCTTTTACTTCAACTTTGTTTCTTTTATTCCGCTTTGCTTTTTCATAGTTATCAAAAAGACCGGAACCACCGGACACAGTACCGTCTTCATTAAGTGCTACGTTTCTTCCTTCAAAATCAAGGTCGTCTTTTCTTATGTTGTTTGTTCCTTTTGGCACAACTTCATGCAATTCCTTTCCATTTACTGTATAAGTAATTTCCACAGCCGAACCACCCAATCCTGTGTGTTCAGCAACATAGTCGTCCCAAGTTTGGTCTAGTCCCCAAGTCTGAGACTCAGCATCGTTTTTGGTTACAGGTATGATGTTGTACTTTTGGCTTGGCCCATCTTTTTCTATTTTTTTCTGATAACGCCCTTTTCCAAAAGGCAAAAGTTTTGTGCGCGTATAACCTTTGCCCTCATAATAATTTTCTTTTCTTCTTCCGTGTATGTTGAGGTGCACATCGTGATCCATAATCATTTGCACAATTTGTTCGTTCGTTGCTGCTTTCTTTCCTACTACCTCACCTTTTTTATTAAAAATTTCAGTAGAAGCTTTTAAACCGGGGCGAGCTTTAAGCATTCTAATTAAAGAAGGACGTTTTTGTTTTAATAAATTTTTCTTTCTGTTTTGGTACTCCCAAGTTAAAGCCGACGCGAACAAGACAGAAGTAGAGTTTCCTTCTTCTATTCTTTTATCCATCACATACCGATCAAGAATTTGATTGATTAAAGAATCTACCGTTTGTTTTCTGGAAACATCAATAACGGGAATGTCTTTCTCTCCCTTTTTTGTTAAGGCAGAAGTTTCAGCTATAAGAATAAGTTCTTTGATGCCTTCTCCTGTTTTTGCAAGCTCTTCTAATTGTTTACGTAGCTCACCCCTCTCTATGACTTCTTGTGGTGAAAGGTTTCCAAACTCTTCTATTAAATAAGTTTTCATAAGCGTAAACTGCTTTTGAGTAATTGCATCATCTGTGAGCAAATCAATTGCTTTTTTCTTTGTGTTCGCTTTTTCCATTCCTGGAATTTCTTTTCCTAGCTCTTTGAGTTCTGTTAGCTTCATGTCTTTCCAACTTTGGCCTTGCAAATTCACTTCTTCTTGCACCTGTTGTTCCATGTTTTCAATTGCTTCGGAAACTTCTTTTTCGTTTTGTAGGAGCTTGTTGGTCTTTCCTTGACTGATGTAGCCGGACACGGCACCCATGCTGACACCACCTATGGCACCTAAAGTAAACGCGTTAAGTAAAGCACTTTGCAGTTGTCCTTCTTCGCTGGCCATTCCCGTTGCTGATTCCGCCATAAGATCTTCGATATATTCTTGAGTTGCTTCTGTGCTGCCTTCAAACAAAGAAGCTTTAAGTGCTTGGGCAACAGCCGCTTGGGCCACGCTTTTTTCTACACCTTCGGAAACTAGTTGATCTGTAATATCTTTAATAGAAGCTTTCTTTAAAATAACCGGCATTAAAGGTTTGAGGCCAAAAGCAATCGAGGCAACATCGAGAGCACCGACCAATGCCCCGCCGGTGAACGCCATGCCGGGAGATTCAAAGTCTTCTCCGGCCCGGGCTTTTATTTCACGATCTACTTCACCGGTACCCAATATAAAAGAAGGAAGGAAAGCACCCAAAGCACCGCCTACAGCGGCTCCGACTAACCTAGCGCCCGGAACAGGGACAGCGGCGGCAGCGAGTGCACCCGCTTTACCCCCATAAATTGCTGTCGGTAAAGAAACAGCGATGGAAGGAATAATTTGAGCAAGGGCTTGTTTAATAAATGGACCAAGGTCCCCGATGTCTTCAAAGTCTTCAACCTGCATAGGCCTGCCGTACTTGGCAATTTGTCTTTCGTTAAAACGAACACCCTCATCACCAACTTGTATAAGCCTTTCTGATCCCGTTGCTTCGCCCAATACACGCAGGCCCGCCCAACCACTTGCTTGCAGTTCGTCAATGGTTCTACCTAATATAGGGAAAAAGCCTTCGTCTCTTGGATCACCGGAAGGCAAAGTTTCTTCAGAGTATAAAGTAATAGGCGTTATTTCTTGGTCAGTATCAAACCAAGGGTTTTTTTCGCTGGTTGGAAGTGCTTCCTTTTCTTGGTCAGTATCAAACCAAGGGTTTTTTTCGCTGGTTGGAAGTGCTTCCTTTTCTTGGTCAGTATCAAACCAAGGGTTTTTTTGAGCCATGATCTAAACCCCTGACTTCATCCAAATTTCTACAATTTGTTTAGGTGTATAATTTGTCTTTTTTCCCTCAGGTTTCTGAGTTACAAGAAACTCATACAGTTCAGGGAAAGTGCTTCTTTTTGTTCCTTGTTTACCCAACACCACAGTTTTTTCTCCTTGAAGCGCAGACGCGTGTTCCATTATGTCGTCAACAGACTTATACAAAAACAAGTTGTTGTATTCTCCCTCTGCCATTGCTTTTTCAATTGCAGCTTTTGGACTAGATGCTCCCAAAGCCACTGTTTCATAGGTGGTTAATTGTTGTTTAAGTTGTTTTATTATAGTTGGATCTGTTTCAGTTGCTAATCTTGTTTGAAGATCAATCACTTCTTCAGCTAATGCTTGTTGTACACCCTTGTTTGTTTTTGCAAGTTCTGCCTGCATTCTAATTTGATCTAACTTCATTTCATGGGTCAGCATTGTCTCCAGCTGGTTTAGTTCAAGGTCAAAACCTTGTTTTATAGCAAGCTCATTTAAACTACTGATCGCATCAAGTTGCCTAGCTTTAATGTCTCTTAAAGCCGCAAGATTGTTTTCTCTTCTTGCTTCTTGCAATTCTTTTTCTAGTTTTCCTAATTCCCTTTTAGTTTCGTCTACACCATTCTTCATCCTTATTTCCGCTTCTTTAGCCGCGTTTTGTTTTTGGAATATAGCTGTGCCCGGCGAACGTAACCCTACTAATCTTGCCAACTCAGGAATTCTTTTTTCGTAAGACGTTAAAGCGTTATTAATAGATGTATTGGCAGCAGTAACAGCGTCAGTCGATTTTTGAACCTCAACACCATAAACATCGGTTAGATCTTTTGCTCTTTTTCCAACATCTGTCTTCGCTGTATCAATCCCTGTATCCATGGTTGTTTTAAGGTCTTCTATTCTCTTTAATAGGTCGGCGACTGAACTAGAACGAGGAGAAGGAGTTTCTACTGAATCCGTTGTTTTCTCTGTTTCTTCGTTGTTTTCTGGAGATTTTTGGAGATTATCACTAATTATCTTTTTTGCCCAAGCCGGGGTTTCGGTTTTGTCTTCGACCGCCTTTGCGTACGCAGCAATAGCTCGTTGTTGTTCTGACTTCGCTCCGTTTTCTTTTTCCCCACCAACCACGACTTCTTCAGGGGCAACCATAACTCTGTATTGTTCTATAAGTTTTTTAACTTCTGGATTTTTTATAATATCCATTGTTCTGTTTTGTTTACGTTGAAAAATAGATGGTTGAGAAGCAGTCTCAAAACCCATTTCTTTCATAGCCGTAATAAGATCGGTTTCTCTGGTGTCCATGTTAGCAAGTTCTTCTAAGGACCTTCCTCTTCTAATCTTTTCTTTTTCTCTAGGTGAAGTTTCCCTGTCTTTACGAAGAAGTTTTCTCATAGCGGTTATATCGGAACCATATCTTTGAATCATTTCTCTTTCACTTTCTTCTAAAGACAGGCCTTTTGCTCTTATGTCTTCATCAATCCAAGACCATTCAGGAGGCAAAACTACAGCCCCATCTTGATACCCTGGAATAAGGCCTCCATTCTTCGCTGTAAGAATAGACGTATCCATTAACGGCTCTTCGCCGCCTATTTCGGGCATTTCAAACACGGCGACCAATTCTTGTTGGTAAGGTTCGAGGTCTTCACTGCTGAGTAAATTAGTGTTCATTGGAACTTCTGGATAATTTTCCATAACCTCTTGTTCAATAACATTGGCGGAACGAGCAAGACTGTCCATGCTTCGTTTAATAATGAAAGAAGGGTCTTCGCCCTGTGCTGCTTCAGCTTGAGCCGTGCTTTTTAATATGTTAAATTCTTCATCCAGTTTACTTTTGGCTTCTTGTTTAGCGAACGCAACTATAGGTTCGTCGTCTTCCACTTCTTCGGTGTCCATGGCCAACTCAATGATTCCTCTTTCGTTGGGCACACCTCTTTCAGGCATGGCCCCAGATGCAGGTTCAGCGGAAACAGAAGCAATGCCTGTTCCTCCTTGTCCTGCCATTTCGTTTATCATTGGATTGGTTTCTACAATCTCTTCGCCTTCAAACAAGTCAGGCGTCATGCCACCGTTTTCTAGTCCAACGATGCCGCCAGCTTTCATTTTAGGGGCGCCTCTTTGTGTTTCAATGGCTTTCATCAAGTCTTGCATGACCTGTTCTTTAGGAATTTGGTGTCCGGCGGCGATGCTCTTAGCGTGCCAGTGAACCTCCGACCCATAATCTCTAAGTAAACGAGGACGATTTGGGTCACTCGACGAAAAAAGATTCGCTGCTTTCTCGATTGCTTTTTGATACTCGGCTTCTTTAGCCAACTGTTCTCGTCTGTAGGTAGGCATTTCTTCGACCACGTTCCCATCTTGATACCCAGGAATGCTCATGCCTTTAGGCATACCCACAGGACCACCGCCCGTCATGTTGGTGGGGTTTTTAAATAAAGGTCTTTGACTCCAGCCCGGCATACTTACAAACCAAAGAAGTGAGAAAGAAGTTCCGCCATGTCTGGGGGATCTCCCTGTTGAGGGTTGTATGTTGTTGTGATTCCTGTCCTTGGTCCTTGCGGGAACATTCCCTGCATCATGTTGGCAAGGAACTGCATTCTTTGGTAAGGCTCTTTAGCTAATTGGTTGGCAGCGTCATACTGTGAACCGTACATAGTGTCTTGTATACCTCTGGCCGTTTGTCCGAGACCGCCTAATGTCGCCATTTGATTACGTAAAAGCTGTTGTCCTGTGCTTCCCAGACCCGCGATCCCTTGTCCAAGCTGTCCGTACATACCGGCACCTTGCATACCCATTTGCCCCGCTTGTTGCATTCTTTGTTGCTGGTCTGTAAAAGCGTTTTGTGCTTGTTGTTGTGCTTGAGAATATCCTTGTGATCTCAATTGCCCGGCTGTCCCCGACATGCCTTTGCCCAATTGATTAAACCGTTCTTGTGCCATGAGTCGTCCACGACCGCCGCCATAGGCTCCTGAGCCTACCGCACCCGATCTTGCCTGCATGTCTTGTTGTGAGAAATTTTTGTACACATCATCAAGAGATTTTTGCACCACTTGATCTTCATAAGGATTAAAGAAAGCCTGACCCATGCTTGGGTTGTAGGCT
>Ga0080013_1001822_pt1 | contig 27042 bp, 50 predicted proteins | sample ETNvirenome_6_85_FD_69236 | JGI IMG/M metagenome (GOLD analysis project Ga0080013, IMG submission 69236) | Marine viral communities from the Pacific Ocean - ETNP_6_85 (SPADES assembly) (version 2) | ecosystem: Environmental > Aquatic > Marine > Oceanic | place: Pacific Ocean | collected 2013-06-19
TAGCCTTATCGTATTTTTACTGCCCACCATTTGAACGGTGTATATTTTTGTATACGATTTGCTGGTTTCGTGCTCTCCAAGAACAAGCGCAATGCGATGGTCTGGGATCTGTGGATCGTGCGTGGTTTCGCTGATTCGGACCAGATCGCCGGCTTTAAACTTGGGCATCAGAAAGGCTTGTCTTCATTAAACTTTGAAGCATCCCACACCTTCGGGTGCATGATGATAGGATTGCCAGTCTTGTACTTGGCGAGATTCACGTGACAAGAAGTTGTCATTGAGCGAAAGGCCTTTGCCGGTGCTGTGAAGTCTGCGATAATCATAACTCCGCCTGCGCTGCGCTCACCGATCTTTAGATCGTAGCTATACAACTCAGAGCGGCCATCCGGCAACGTGATAGAGGTCAAAGTATGCTTGTGATTCCGGGCACTTACGCCTCTTTGCCACGCTTCGATGACCTTGGCGTTTGTGCGAGGGCGACCATAGACTCCAAGTGACTGCATTTAGCTTTCTCCTTCTTACCCCTATAATATAGCATCGTGGGCATACGATGTCAACAGCAAAGTTGTCAAGAGGATGTCAGACATCGATAGCAATGACGCGCTCTTGGGTCTGGAAGTATGGGCGCGCTGCATGATTCTTGGTTGTCATCCACATACGCTGGCACTTGCTTGGGATCGGCTTTGGAGCACACAGATCAGTCAAGATGATGTGACCATCAAAGTTTTGCTCATTAACATACTTAGTGGGGGCATTAAAACATGTTCCGCCGGTCAACACGCGCTCGGTCTTCTTGCTCTGACCCTTCTTCCAAACGTAGATCTTATCTTTGGCTACCTCAGTATCAAAGGGGATCACGGTAAACTCAGCAATCTCGGCCAGCTTGTTCAACTCAGAGAAGAACGCGGCCAGCATAGCATCATCCACAGATCCTGACTGGTCGATGGAGATCGCGATCTTAGCGTGCCGGCGGACTCGCTTACCTGGATGGATGCGAGGATAACGCTTATTGATGCGTCGAGGAGTGCTGCGCTTGTCGGAACGCTGGGAGGTCTTCACGAAGTACCGCAAAACCTTGCGCCAATCGACCTTGGTTGCGATTCTATCCATTATCTCTTGGCGCATAGAGGCAGACACGGATCCCCAGTTACGGGACTTCTCAGCCTCCTCTGCGGCCTTCTTGATGGCTTCCTTGAGACGTTCCTTTGCAATCTCTTGAGTGGTGCCATCGGACTCGCCAAACCCATCGTGATCATCGAAACTATCAGCATCACCAAATGGATCGCCACCTTCACCGTCGCCATCGCCGTCTTCGTTCTCTTCCTGCATCTTCTTGAGTGCTTCAAGATACCACTCGTAAGACTTGAACGATGGAAGCTCCTTAAACATACCCTCGCCAGGGATGCAGGCCTTCATAGGCTCCTTTCCAATGACTGGGCCTGGGTTGTTCTCGCCTGGAAGTTCATTTGCGATGTGGCAGTTAATAGCAAGATCCATCGCGATATTGTCGATCCGCTTGAGGCCATCGGCAGGCTTGCGGTTAGTCACGTGCTCAAAGATCAGGTGATAGAACTCGTGCTTTAGTACACCCAGCTTGTGGGTGTCACTCAGTTGAGCCATAAACTCAGGATTATACATCAACTCAAACTGTGCTGAATCAGGGTTGACGCGCACACCAGCAGTCGGGATCGCAGTAGTAGAGATTTTGTCAATGCGACGTGAGAGGCCAGCAAAGAATGGCTCGCGCATAAGCAGGCGAGCGGTGTGCATGTTCAGGTTGAATGGTTTGGTGTTCTCCGCGTTGATCTCCGCATCGACAACCGGAAGGTCAAAGTCGGATGCGGGCTTGCTGTCGTTGTCTACCATGTTCTATCTCCTTACCCTTATAATATAGCACTAAAGAGGGCTGTCGTCAAGGTTTAAGTTGTCAAGGGAATGTCAAGGAAGTTTGTAGTTGGCTCGAAACTGAACTTCACCCAACCAGCCCTTGTCTCCATCGATATATAGCTTAAACCTGTATCTTTTGTTAACAAGGTCACCATATTTTGCGCGCGCAGTCTCTTCCTTTTCAAGAATGATAGCCGGCGTACCGTCGCGCAAGCAGAGCACCAGATCTCCGACTTTGAGGCGATCAGTCCACGTTTGAGACGATGATGAGATCTTCCGCATTAAACCGCATCCTTTCTTCGCTTTTTAACCACTTAACTTCATACTCACGTCTGCGACCTTCGGGGTCATTGATACTATTGACGATTCCAACGCCGTGGGTGCTCATAACATCGCGACCAATGCTAGCCGGTGCCGATAGTCGCACAATGTCTCCAATGCGCGGCGTACGGAGGTTCGTGGACATTATTCATCGCCCCCACCAAGGATCTCAACAAGGTGATCGCTAACCCTGCGGCCGTCGGTGGTCTCTGCCTTGTGGAGCGCAACCACATTGTTGATGTTGTCGGTGTCCCCAAGGACACTCCACAGCTTCATCGCCACCTCAGAGGGGAGTGCAACAAAGTATTCAGCGAGGTTAGCAATCTGCTTCTCGGTGAGATCTGGCTTGAACACATCCGATGCATCAAACTTTTCGATCATTGCGGCATGGTCATTAATGCCCCAGTTCTCAGTCTTAGAGAAATCACCGCAATCAAGGATATCCTCAATCGACACCTGCCACTCGTACTTCTCAACGAAGTCACGCAGCGAAACAGCAGCTTCAAAGCCAAGAAACGCCGTAGCCAGGTTGAACAACATATCCAGATCTCCATCCTCTCCAAACACACTTGCGGCCACAGCAGTCGTGCAGTAGCGATCCCAAGAGCGACGGGACGGGTAAACCTTGTTAGGCTCGAAGTCACCAGAGTGCTCCAGGTGCTGACGATTGTGGTTAATGAAGTCCCAGACGACAGTAGGGACGCGCTCCTTAGCCCACTTCAGCCAATCCTCGGTAGAAGGCTCCACATCGAAGACGGTCCAGCGGTCAAGCTCTGCCGGATCCATCTCACCGACCTGGTACTGAGCGCCATGCTCGCCACCGTTGACGGCAGCAACGATCAACGTCTCCGGGTGAAGGTGCCAACCGTTCAGCTTGCGGCTATCGGTAAGCTCGAATAGGCCCTGACGCACCTCCATCGTCGCGCGGTCCACCTCATCGAGGAAGAGGAGCACGGGCTGCTCACAAGCGGTTACAAGCCAGTCTGGAGCGTTCCAAGTGGTCGCCTTGCGGCCATTAATCTGTGTGTCTGCGGTGTCGGGGAGACCAAGCAAGTCACCCTCAGTCATCTGTGAAGCACGACGCTCAATCACCGGAAGCTCGCGAGACTCTGCGATCTGATAGACCACTTGAGACTTTCCAACACCGTGCTTTCCACGGACCAGCACCGGAAGGCGCGAGTTAAGGACGTGAGGGGCGACGGTCAGGAATGTTGCGAAATCGATAGTCATTGTGTTCTCCGAAGGAGGTGAGTTCTTTGCCTTACTCTATAAATATAGCATCATAAGGTCTTTAGGTCAAGTATTTTCTTGTTAAGCAAATGTAAAGAGAGTTAATTAACTCAGGAAGTGGCTGGGCCAACTGTCGGCCAGGCCCAGATCTCGAATAACTTGAGACATGTCTTCGTTCGGGCGATAGAAGCGATAGGCGCGCCCCTTGGCGGTCCTATTGCCCTTGGTCGGGAAGGAAGCAGCCACGTCAATGGTGGATGGCTCACAGTCCAACCAGCCGGCCGGAGGGTCCAGTGCAGGAATGAGGGACCGAGGGGGCGCTTCCAAGGGTTCGGATAGAGATTGGTTGTAGGTAACTGCCTCTTCGTATGCGGTGGCCATCTTCTTGACCTGATCGCGACCACTGTGGCGCGCCTGGCGACTGGATCCCAGCTTGCTGGCTTCGATATGAAGCGCATACAAGGCAGGCATTGAAGAGTCAACGGCCTTCCAATCGATTCCCTTTACATAGCGAAGTGAAAGATAGTATCCATACTGCTGTTCATCCCTAGGGCCGTGATAGCCATAGACACGCATCGGAATCAGAGATCCCACGCCGATACCCACCTCTCTTGCGCTCTCCAGTGCCGCGATGCGGGCACGGCGGGACTGTTCGACGAACACCATCTTATCAACCTTAACGGTTTTGCACGTGCGCCGAGTATGGCCGCGTTCGTTGCAGTACCCACACCTCATACTCTTCAAGCGTTCGGCTTTTGCCGTCTTGTTCTTGACCTTCTCACCGGTTGCGGGATCGATCTTGGTACGCTTGATATACTTAGCGCGGCGGTCTTCTGCTGACCTCGCATAATGCTCAGAGTGCTCGATGTCGCCTACCTCTTCGTGGCGCTTTGCAGCACGTGTATAGTGCTGATAGGCGTTAAGAATATCCTCGGTCAGTTTAGGGCACTTGCGCTTGTTGTGACCTTTTGTATAACAGTGCGAGCAGGTTACGGTACCAGACCATGACATAATGATATCTCCTTCTTACCCTTATAATATAGCACCGGATGAGGCGGTTGTCAAGGCTTCAAATGTCAGGAGAATGTCAAGACGCGCTGATAACTTCAAGAAGCGAGGTATGGCACTGGTCTACAGCATCTATCGGAGGTTCATCGATCCAATAAAGTTTTGCGTACCCTCGTTCTCTTGGGCTGCTCTCTTCAGGCTTAACACTCAAGATGATTGCATACCATTCACACCCTCGACGCTTGACAAGATCACCCGGCTTCACTTTTTGTGGCCTTGATATGCTTGCACTTACGTCGCCAGCCAAACCCTGGACACGTGCAGGTCCAGACATCGTTTTGAAGGCACTTCACGGTATATACGTTGCCCTTGGAGCCTTCCACTGGCCAGGAGCGCGCCTCGGTCACTGGAAGAGGTTCTGCGGCATCCCAGACCATATACTTCGGAAGGTCTGAGAACATTGTACTGAGCGGAACTTCAATCCAGTGTTCGCCAGATATAGCATAGCGTTTGCCATCACGTGCATTATAAAGAAATGGTGGCACTCTGACTGCAATGGGGTGGCTCATCAGGCCTCCGCAGGCGAATATAGAGCGCAAAGCACAGTCCTGAAGACCTCATGTTCACCCTTGAATTGTTCGTCATCGCGAAGTGTGGCTTCGGTCATCAGTGCAGTGATCAGTGCCTCAAGGTTTTGAGTAGCCTTTTCCATCGGGGTTGGTTCTTTAGTGTCTTCGTCCTCGGGTCGAACGATTGCAAAAGTGGTCATAGATTTCTCCTTTCTCTATATAGTATTATAGTCGCGCCAACAAGAAATGTCAAGGTTTAGGCTGTTAAGCAGTTGTCAAGAGTTCCAGCCAACCCTCGGGTTCCCAGTCAATCTTACCAGAGCCCCCGAACCATACTATGCCGTACTGCGCAGGGTGTGGAGAGATGGTCTCGGGGTGCCTCTCCAGCACAATGCCGACAAATCCCGTATCGTGGGTTTTCATCTTCACCAGATCGCCGATATTTATTCGTTTGGTCATCGTTCGCCATTAAAAATGCGGTCAGCAAACTTCTTTGTATTGCGAAGTGAGTACATGTTATCGACGTGAACAACCAACTCGTTGTCCGGGTTGTTGAGTGCCTCTACTTGCTCTCTCACGTACTTGCGAAGGAGCTTGATGTATTCAATCTTCCCAAACGATTCTTTGGGCGGCACGTAGTTGTCATACCCTTGTCGAACGTACTTTTTCTTCATCAAGGACGCGATAGAATATGCGGCTTCGATGCCTTGGATATCCTCGGAGTCTATAACTATTGTCATCTTCATACTACTAATATACCCGCATTTGATGGTGTCGTCAAGGTTGCGCTTGTCAGGCGTTTGTCAAAAGGAAAATTTTAGCGGGAAAAAAATGGCGCGATCACGCCAACAAATCGTGAAAATCGGCCTTCTCTCTCCACTGTTGCCCATTGTTCTGTTTCTTCTTCGTTATGCACAACGTGATCGCCGTTGACCAACCTTACTAAAACCTTTGACTCGTTGGTGCCCACAATCACGCCGCGCGTGGGCTTCATCTGCCCCCACGTTGAAATCGGCACATCAAACCTCGGACGCCAGCGCATCACTACTTTATCACCCTTGTTGAAACTCAAAACTCAATACTCCTATTAATGCAAATATCGCCCCACATCGCATCTCCGCGCGATTCATTATCATCCATTTCTTCACCGATGCGAATGAACTTGTAAAATGTTTCTCCGTGGGCTGTCTTTTCCTTCCCTTCTTCGTCTTTCATTCCCACAGGAATATCCTCGCCGTCGCACCAGTCCATAAAGTCGGTCAGGGCTTGAACACACTCATAAGACTCATACCACTTGAGCCAGTTCCACTTGAAAAGAAACGAACCCTTTTCGCCCTGATAATCCTTTACCGTCTGATCGGCGTCAGCAAAGCACAACTCACGCGCTTGTGGCGACTTAGCCATAGTGACCATAAACTGAGGCATAACTTCGGGACCAACATACAAGACAACTTCGGAACGATAACCCATTTCTTTCTCCTTACACCTATAATATAGCACCCTGGTGGGCGTAAGTCAAGGATTAGCTTGTCAACTAAATGTCAGCTACTCGTCAGCAACAAAGTTTGCAGGGATGGGCGCAACACCGTACGGCACTTCACCATCAACAATACCACCATGCTTCGCCAGCACGTTCGTCACCGTCTGTACAGGCACCCATCCGTATACGGTCTGTGTTGGCCTTTCCGGCTCTTCGGCAAAGGCCATCAGCAACTCTTCTCTTTTACTCGGAAAACCAACTTCGACGTGTGTGTATTTGGGTGCTCCGCTCATTCGCGGTGTGCAGTATGCACCCTGGTGTGCTTGCACGCTCATAGTAAAGCCATCGGCGCACACAACCTGTCGGTTGCGGTCAGTCCCGGCTGTATTGAAAAAATCGTTAATCTGCATTTTTATCTTCTCATCCATTCTTATTCTATAATATAGCGCGTGAAGGCTCTCTTGTCAAGAGTTATTTGCTTTGCTCATAATCGTGAGATTTCTAATGGAAAAAGGAGTCAACCAGATACTGTCTTCTGGGCGTCGAAATTTAACGTACATCTCGTCAAATTTACGATCTAATTCACAAACAATTCCGATACCATAATATTCTTCATATACAAGATCTCCGACGCTGAAACGACGAAGCTCTATTCCGTTATTCTTGTAGATTGCCACGGTCTCTATTTCTTGTTATTTTTCAAATGTTTCAGGTCGTTACGATAAAAGAAACCGTCTTGTTCAAATCTATATGATAGTCCCCACCTGCCCCCAGGGCCGCCTGATGATATCCACCTAACAATGAATAGTTTTTTCTCGTTCTCAGATGTCCAGGGTCTAATATATTTGCTCTCCCTTACTTCTACAACTATGCCGGCAAGAGGTTTTTTATCTTCCCAGGTCATTATTCGCCACTTGGCCAATGGTGCTGACTGTAGTGCATATGTGGAAAGCGTAACCAAATCACCGACTTTCATTTACTATCTCCAAAACTTGTGTATCAAACCAGCCTACTTCGCCATCTGTCCACAACACTTGTGCTGAAAGTGTCATATGTCCTGTTCGAGACATCCTGATAACAACTCCGCAGGAAGTCACATGAGAATCGATTCTCTTGATTTTAACTAGATCGCCGACTTTCATCTACTATCTCCAGTTCCGCCTCAAACATTATAGATGCACCGTTTGGAGCAGTCCAAATTGGGTGAGGAAAAAGAACCTCCATCATCCGCCCATCTTCTTCATCAGCCCAAGGATAAGCCGGCAAGATCTTAACGATCAATCCGACCTGATCTGTTGGATATTCTGGCACAGCGTATGGGGATGTCACTCTGTATTTTCTGTTTTCTCTTATTCTTACGAGATCACCGACTTTCACTTAACACCTTTAAGTTATCTCTCATCACACTTGAAAACTCACCTGTATCCAGATAGCGAATTTTAACGCACCCCATAAACTCAACCGCTTCAATCACAATACCTCTGCGGCCTTTGTTCTTGCACCACTTTTGAAGCTCGACCAGATCACCGACTTTCATTTATCACCTTGATGTACCCAATCGGATACCACTGTTCTTGTCCGTTCTCTATAACTTTAACTAACCCCAAGCCGTTTGGGTGGTTCTCGCTCCTGTTGACGTGCAACACAATGCTGATAAACCCTTCGCCGGGTAGCGGGCGCGCGTTGTATGATACTCTGACCAGATCACCGACCTTCACTTAGAACCCTCAACACTGTCATAAACTCAAGTGAAATGTCGCCATCAAACCACCGCACTCTACACACATTATCACCATGATCGATGCGTGTCTTTGCCGGCGCAGCTTCTATGATGATGCCGTGGTAACCATCATCGTGAAAATTGATAACCAAGTCACCGACTTTCATACGCGCACCTTTCCTCGGCATGCCTTCTTGTTCGCTGCCTTCTTACGGTTCTTCATCGCTCCAGCACGGCGAAAGTGCGCTGAAACTGCAAGCCAGTTGCGGGGCTTCGGGGTGTTGGTCTTTTTCTTTTTCATACTGTAAATATAGCACCCATTTGTGCCGGCGTCAAGTCAAAGAGTTGTCAAGCCGGACTCAATATCGTAATACGCTCACCATAGCCAGTACGCGGTATCCACCAAGCGTATCCCCTGGGCCAGCCTGTGTGGTAGTCTTTTAGATATACGATAGCTATCTGAGCGCCTCGCTCATCAATCACCAATGCATACCGAGGATCTCCGAAGGCGAAATCTATCCTGACAAGATCTCCGGGGCTGGGGGCTCCGCTATGCTTCATTTAAAACTCTAATCTCGGTCAGACCCATTGTGGCGCTAAGGGCAGTGTGGTGGCCTTTATATAATACAATCCACATCCCCTCCCACTCTTCTACTATCAAACAAGGTATGGACCAACCGCTATCATCTGGTCGTGGGGTGATAACTTCATCTGTAATCGGATCTCTAACCCAGCCATCACGAAACTGAACTAAATCTCCCACCTTCATTATTTACTTCTCCTTTCTGCATATGATAAGGGAGTCTGCGTCTTCTGTCAGTTTAACCAAAAAGAATCCCCCTCCCTCTTTCAGCTTACAGGGAAACATTGAAGCCGGCAGAACTGCCAGGGCTGCATCTGCGTTGGTAGGCGGGTTGGTAGTTAGTTCTACTGTTGCGTAGTTTGTATCAAAAGAGTCAATGACTCCGATGAGAATAAATGTTTTAAGGATTGTTACTTCCATCATCTCTCTTTTCTATTCGGGTTTCGTAGGGCACCAAATAGGCTGCCCATTCTTCAGTTATATTACCAGCATGCCATCTTATTTTAAAACGTCGGGACTGGGTTCCCTTTATATTAACCTCTTCTATCAAAATGCCAGGACTCTTTTTAAGTGGTGCTTGTCTCCACTTGTATCGCGGTGCTGGATTTTGAACGTATGTTACGAGGTCACCGATTTTCAAATTGCTGGACAATTTTTCTCAACTCCGCGCTGCATAGGCCGGCGGCATCTTTTTGAGCGCCTGTGGATGCGTTTTTAAAGTCTTCCTCTACCCACTCAATGACGGATCTTGTAAGATAATTTACATCTTGTGTGGCCTCTGCAACCAGTGTCAGCATATTTGCGTAACGCTGGTGGATTAGACCGAATTCTTTTCTAAACGGATCTTTGTCATCTTGTAGGCAAGCCATTGATACGTGCAGGAGCCGCTTATCAATATAGCCACGAAGAGCATTTCGCAAAGTGGTGGCATTCCTTGTCTCGCGAGGAAGAGACGCCTTATTATTATAAAACTCAATCATTTAAAAACTTCTCAATCTTTGCCTTTATTTCTTTGTTTTGAACTTCATCTGCTATTTCTTCGAGAAACCTTTCAAGCCTTGTAAGCCTGTTTTGTTGCTCGCGAATGGAGTTTGTTACACCATTTCCGGCCGTGGTGGGTCGAACATATCCATCATGATAGCCCATTATATAATCTCTTCCTTTACCCAGGGGTGAGTTTGGGTATCATCCTTAATAGCTTCTATATCTATTATACCCTTTTCTGCACACTTTGTCAACACCTCTTCTTCATTTTCGGCGCCAAGCCAACAAGTTATTACACGACCTTCGGGCGGATTAATCATGGTGTGTCTCGCGGTTATCTTAAAAAGTTTCATTTCTTATTCCTAAATCTATCAGCAGCATTAATGACATTATCTGGTAGTGGCTCAACTTCTACGTGCTCCCAGAACTCGATGTAATCATCAACCACGTTTCCATCATCAAGCCACACTGACAAAGATTCAATTCGGCCTTCCGTGTCATAGATGAATCCAACTACTTCCCCTCCATAGCCTTCTAAAATATGTTCTACCAGAGAACCAATCTTAATAGGTGGATCATACATTTGTCAACTCACTGCTATTGTAAATAGCTAGTATATTATGAAATGTTTTCTATAAATGGTGGGCTCTCTCGGACTTGAACCGAGGACCATCCGGTTATGAGCCGGGTGCTCTGACCAACTGAGCTAAGAGCCCCTATTATTTATCTGTTTGGACCTCTAGCGATTAGCCAAATCCACTTGCGGTGTTGATAGCTGTTTTCCTCAATAAACCTTGCTTTTGCTTCGCCGGAGTCATCTCCACAAGATTTCCCCAGCGTGATACATTCTCCAGTCTGTAGATCATATTCCATTATTGTATAAGACATTCTTTTCTCACTATTTTCTTTGTTTGCTGGTGGTACGGATGGGTGGAATTGAACCACCGGCTTTTCGCTTATAAGACGAACGCTCTTACCCCTGAGCTACATCCGCATATGGCACACCCGATAGGACTCGAACCTATGACCCTCGGCTTAGAAGGCCGATGCTCTATCCAGCTGAGCTACGGGTGTTTATTTTGATTACTCTATAAATATAGCACTGATATCAATCGTTGTCAAATCGTGATTGTTAAGAAAATGTAAGTGGTAGTCCCAACGGGAATCGAACCCGTCCCACCGGGGTGAAAACCCAGCATTCTAACCGATAAACTATGGGACCAAAATGGTGGAGGTAAAGAGATTTGAACTCTTGACCTTCTGCGTGCAAAGCAGATGCTCTCCCAACTGAGCTATACCCCCATATAATGGTCGGGGTAGCTGGATTCGAACCAACGACCCTCTGCTCCCAAAGCAGATGCGCTACCAGGCTGCGCTATACCCCGTAATGGAGCGGGAGACGAGATTCGAACTCGCGACATCCACGTTGGCAACGTGGGGCTCTACCACTGAGCTACTCCCGCAAATGGTGCCCACAGAGGGACTTGAACCCCCAACCTACGGTTTACAAAACCGTTGCTCTACCAGTTGAGCTATGTGGGCGTATATATATTTAGTATTTTATGTCTTTCTCCGAATAGATAATTTGGTCGCCTGGCGTGAGCAATTGAAGCGTTTCGCCTCTTTGTAGGTAGGACAATGCTTCACTCCAGGCAACGTTCTTGTCATGGGAAGAAATAAAAGTCTTTGTGCTCCAGTTTCCTTCTAGGTCTGTATAAATAATTGTGTATCTCATAGTGTCTCCATATGTGGTGGGTCGTCTGGGATTCGAACCCAGAACCTATTGGTTAAAAGCCAAGTGCTCTGCCATTGAGCTAACAACCCAAGGCCCCCATTCACGCGATTAGAAAAACATCGCTGGGGGTGCAATGATCACTCATTGTCCATAATAATCGCGGGAATCGAACCTGCGGATGTACATTGCATTAATTAGCCCCCAAGTGTGCTAGTGGTTCCCACAATTACATTATCAAAAGCAGCTTTAAGGTGCTTTAAAATTTGTGGATTGCCGGCTAGCAAACTAATCACAAAATAAATAACTGCGGCCTTAAAAATATACCTAAGTGCTGTTCTCATTTTTTACCTCTTTTTTTAATAATGGTAGCGTTGGTGGGACTCGAACCCACACGCCCAACGGGCAACAGATTTTGAATCTGTCATGTCTACCGATTCCATCACAACGCCATTTGTCATCTTACTTTAATAGTATAACGGCTGATATTCTTCTTGTCAAGGGTTTTCTTCCATCGGGTTATTAACTCTCTCGATCTCATCTTCCAAAAAGAAACGATATTGACCATCCAGACAATAGACCTGATATACCACTTCGGTAAACCAATGTTCATCATCAACCATATCGACGATTACTCCATAAAACGGAAAAAATTCATATTCTTCGTCATCATACCAATATCCAAAAAAATCAAACATGTCATAGACACATCTAACAAAGTCGCCTATTCTATAGGCTGGGGGTGGCGCTTCTTCCATGCAATAAATAGCCTGGAAACTTTACTGTATCATTTCTTTCCGAGCTTTACATATCTCTCTTCAACAATAATCGGCATTGTTTCACCAATAGGAAGTAACTTGTATCTTTTTGCACCCTTGGCGGCGCTGCGGATATCGTCCATAATGGCTATCACAAAGCCGCCGCGCTTTTGAAAGTTTTGAAGAATTCTATTCTGTGTTGCCCACACAAGATCGCCGACAAACTCTACAGACTTATATGCACTGAAGGAGGCTCTAGGCACAAGATACGCCCCACCCTCATAGCGTGGCTCGCGCTCAAATTCACGCAAGACGCGCTTGGAATACTTATTGTCGTGCATTCGAAGAAACCTTGAACGCTCTGGCGTACGTCCAGCAATAATATCCCTTGCCATTTCACGATAATACGGTTGATTAATATGGTAGCGCGCAAGGCAATTGGCAGCGTCTCTATAGGTCTTCTCGTATACCGACGCCCAATTTTCGTGTTTGTATTCGTCTTCGTCTGTGTTTCTCGCCAACACTTTCCCCAGGATCTGCTTTTGTTTCACAGAAAGAGCGCGTCCCTTTTCAAGCTGTTCGAGAATAGATTCAAGAAACCCTCGATCCCAACCGCCACACACCGATCTAGAGAGGGTTGCTTCGATATCTTTTGCTGTAGTCATTAGATGCTCCTTGATGTCCTGTATAGTATAAGTGACTCCCACATGAAAGTCAAGAAATTTTATGAGAAGCTTTGTCAAGACTTTTTAACCATTCGATCGGATACCATTCCGCATCCGCGTATATTGAATCTGCTTCATAATTTGAGGGTTTCTTAAACCATCTTACATAAGCAAATTGCAATTTTACCTTAGTGCCCCAACCCTCATTATACATAAAGAAATCGCTAGCTAAGTCTTTATGGTGAGAACTTCTTACCATCGAGGATATTTCTAGTGCTTGTATTATAACATCGTCAGTAGATTTTAACTTCTCTAAAACCTTTCTAGCATTGATGTCCAGTGTTTCTCCCACGTCTTCGACGTATTCTAGCACAATACCCACGCCTTTTGTTTTGCGTCGATATAAACACACCAGATCCCCTTTTTTAATAGTCATCGTCGTCCCAATCCTTTCTATTGCGGATTGAATCGATATAACCGGGGGGCACCTTCATTAACACCGTACGCCAGCCGGCCCATTTAGGAATAAAATCAAACAGAGGAGGAAACTGAGTCACCTGACTCTCGAAGGGCAGACTGGGTTCTGGCACCTCTACCATTAATTCCAATATGGCTCCGCCGTCATCATGAGTAAAGAAGGCGTCAAATCTGCCATCAAAATATTCAGAAACCTTGAGAATAAGCGTATTTATAGCTTCTTGCTTTGGCGCCTTTTCCCCTAACGAAAACTTACCCATCTGTTGTGTCACTCAAAACTTCAAAATCATCTTGCATTAAATTCAATATCACCCAACTGCCCTCCAGTTTTTTCTTGCAGTCATAACAATAAACCATCACCGCATTGGCATCTTTAGCAGAAACCTCCATAATGATTCCATGTCTATAATTAGGACTTACGCCAACCAAAACGTCCCCCGAGGCCTCGTATATCTCGTGATCTACTATCCACCGTACCAAATCGCCGCGTTTAAGTGCCATACAGTAAATATTGTTCTTGTTTTTATTTAACACGAACTGTGCTGCTTATAGCGTTCAGGCGCCCTGCATCGAGCCTTTTTCTAAAATGTATACCAAGTCTTCGTACCCGCCAACTAGCTGTTGGTCTTCCTCTGTTAGCTCGACTATCACTGGCATCGTCTTCCAATTGAATGTTTTTTTAATGAATTTGCGATATGATGGCGAGAAGTCGGTCTCTATAAAGGCGTATTCCTTATCCATCTCCATTAACAATGCACAAGCCCGCAAGCATGCAGGACAATCTGTTATACCATATACAAGGTACGTTTGTTCCATCCTATTCCTTTAGTTTTGTCTTTAATATTTTGGCCACGTGTTTTCCTGAGCGGAATTCTATTATAATATCAATTTCACCTTTAAGTGTGTTTCTCAAGTCGGTAAGAGAGGCAGAGCCCCACCCATCAGCAGTCTTCATTTGAACAACTTTGCTTCCTCTGTTAGAAAGTTGCATCGCGTCTCTGTAGATTGCTTTGAGAGATGAATAAACCCCATAGAAGGTGTCTTCCCCGTCAAACAAGCAATATGTATAAATATTCGTCATCTATGGCCTTGTTCTATCTTCCGCTACAACCTTTACACTTAGAAACATACCTTTCTTTTTTCTCTTGCTTATTTAGTTTTATCTTTTTAAAGTTCTCGGTCTTATCTTCTAATAATCTTCCATTCTGCAATACGCGGATGGTGGCGCCTCTGTAGGCACCGCACACCACAATCGATTGCTTCGGAACATATAGTAGAAATTCACCTGGGAAAACCTTTGTTTCTTCTGATATTTCTTCAAATTCCATCAATCATCCATTGTCATCGACTTGTCATAAGCATTATACTTTAAATTTGTCAATTTTTCAAGCGCGGAAGACCTACGCAACATTTTAAAGGCGATGTTTTCCGGAGAGAATTCCATCTTTTCAGACTCTAGGCCAGCGGATCTCATATTTCGAATCTTCTCTTTCAGTCTATCAACATTTGTCATTACACGATCATACTCAGCATCATCATACATCTCTTCAACTGCGCCAATTCGTTCAGCGATATCGTTTGCTTTCTTGAGTGCAGTTTCGACATCGATGGTGGTAGATACTCGTTCTGGATTCGTCACCCAGTCATCTTCTAAAATAGAATAAATGCCTGTTGAGTGGTGCTCCTCAGTCATATTTTCCACGTATATCTCAACATCGTGATCTTTGATTGTTATATCGTGTAGATCGTTCCAGCGGATCCGCATCCCGTCAAAGAATCCCTTTACCAACTCAGTATTCTCATCGATGGCGTCAAAGTTTACAACGACATGCAGATCAACATCAGAATATTTTGACCAATTATAATTTGCGAGAGAGCCAGTTAAAACAACATCTTCGATGTCCACTTTAAACGGCAGGCTTTCAATAAAATCATTTGCGATTTCCAAGAGCCTTTGGCGAATCTCTTCTTTCATTTTCTTGTCTTCCCAAAATTCAGAATTAAGTTCTGAATGGATCTGAAAGCCCTTTCTGTCCACCTCTATCTCTTCGTCTACCGCCATCTTATCAAATGTAACATGTTTAGACATTTTCTTTGTATAAGGGGCTGTGTTTTTTTGGCCGCCAACATTTAATAGCTCATCTCGATCCTTGGTGTATCTTCTTACTCTGTTACGGAAAGTTGACGACTCTCTTAAAGTGCCGATGAAATTATTCCAAATAGCTTTATCCATACTATAAATAGTCCTTAAATCTTAGTTTTATTAAATTGAATACTTTGAAAATTCTTATATGTAGCACGAGAAGGGGTGACCGAAGTCCAACTGCTCCCGTTGTCTGTGCTCTTCCATATTTCGCTGGCGCTGCCAACGATTATCCACGTGCCGTCGCCATCATATGCAACATCTTTCATTAAGGCATATTTGCCGGCGCCCCTGCTGTCGACCACTCGCTGCTCGGACCACGATGCACCATCATCGCCACTAGTCCACACATACCCATCGCTTCCCACCATCACCCAGTTGCCAGAGCCATCGGTGGCCACTCCGTACATCTCAGATGCACTTGGTGACGATGGGGTACTCATTACAGACCAGCTAGTGGCATCGGCATTTCCGCGCATATGTTCCATGTGACCCCAGTACCCACAGGCGATCCAAGTGCCATTACCATACTCTATTCGATAAAGCGCCTTGTCAGTATTATTTATATCGCGCCTTGTGGTCCAAGTTGAACCATCTGTGCTGCTGGCGATAAAGCCGCCATTCGTTACAGCAACAAATAGTGGATTGTCTATATCCCCATTGAATGCTACATCCCGAATCTGAGCCGACGAGCCACAGTCACTATTTAACCGCGAAGACATAGACCAATTTGATGTACTGGTTGGATCACCCGATAGAGTATGGGAGGCGCGGGCATCGTCACCAACTGCAACAAATGTAGCTATACTATTGCTTCCTGAATAACCATAGGCTGTACCAAATGATGTCTTTGAGCTGTGGATAACATCGATGTTCGTCCAGTCGCTGGTCTGCGAGGGTGCTGCGCTGGTCGAGTATTTAAGTGGGCGCGCGGTCTTGTTGATAGTTAACACCCACAATTCGGTACCGTCTGGTTTAAAGCCATACTCAACCTCATAAGCAGCGTCGTTGCCGGTGTCATAGAAATTCCAAGTTGAGGTGCCCCAGTCGCCCACGCCGGTGCTATAGCCTAAATACCCTTTGGTGGAGCCTATAACTGCTACTGTTGCGCCAGAGGAGCCTCCGCCACCGCTAGCAGATAATGTCTGGGCGTTCAACTTTTCGAGATCTGCTTGTTCGATGCCAGATAGCCGACTTATATTATCATATGTAATACCATTGATCTTATCAACAGACATTATGCTAACTCTATAGTTGTTGAACTCGGACTAAAATAAATAACGTTTGCTGTGTTGGTGCAATACCCGACGCACCTCACTATGTCACCGGTCCCAGATGGTGGTGTTGTTGACATTGTTCCGGCAGTCGTAGAAAGATACACAGGAAGACCAGAGACAAAGTTAGCAAGATATGTTGTTGCATCGAAAAAGCCGCTCACTAATAGCCCGTCAGACGGTGAGGAGCCCAAAGCTAGACCAAGTAGTCCGTCGCTGTGTGCGATGGCGTCAGCATCGGTTTCTGTCCAAGTACCAGCATCGTTTAAATAATAGACCTTGCCTGCTGTTAGTGTACCAGAGCCAAATGTGATGGTGCTACCGGCGCCCTTGTCGTTTCCCAACGTAGTTGGGTTGGTACCCACTTCTTCTAAGGTAGTGCCGCCAGGAGTATATTTATAAGACATGTTTAACCTCCGTCATAAGTAGTCTGTTCGCCATCCTCAAACGTAATAATTGTCTTATTAGATGGGTGTGGCTTAACGTGTACTTTTAAAAAGTCATCAAGCGAATCAAATATTGCAATTCCTCCTCGTGGTGGAGGAAACAACCAGTGAATAATACAATGACCGGAAGCCAACGAGACACCCTCAATGACCACCCCTTCACCACTGACTCCTGTTTCATCACTCTGCCGGCACACTGTAAATGTCCGGATGCCACGTGGCGCCAGACGGGGAGGCGGTTTTGGCTTTAAGTCATCGGCCTCTGTAGCTGTGACCAACTCGATCACATCATTATCGATATTATCTGACATTAGGATTCCTCGTTTGATATAAGCTCTGAAGCATTTTCTATGTATGCTTGGGCTGTCTCCACTGTATCAGTAGTGTCTGATGTGTGTGTGCCTATTATTTTTTTCAATTCTTTAATTTGATCACGAACACGATTAATTTGGTTGTCAAGGCTGTTAATCTTTCCAAGCAAAGTCGTGTAGCAATGCTCTTTTTCTTTAGTTGTCATTTTAGATACCTCATTGATATAACTAGTTTGTAACAGCGTCCCAGTCCACTTTAAATGCGGGGGTTACTAGGACTATATTTTCTAATACGCTGGGCCCTAATAAATCTTGTCCCACGTCCACCGCAGTTACGAGTCCAATATATTTTCCATCAGTTGTAAAAACACCAGACCCCGAAGCCCCTCCAAATGCGTGAGAAAAGATATAAACGTACTCCGAGTCTGCATATCCTACCACATCTCCTTTTAATGTTAAAGGGCCAATCTGATTTGGATATCCGGTGTAAATTATTTTATTTAATATGGAGTACGATTGGCGCCACTCTCCCCCGTTTGGTAAGTCTTCGGGTATCTTGATTGGTTTCCTGTTTGGGATATGGCCGCCTAGTTTCATAATTGCATAGTCAGCTTCGTTGTCAAGGACCACCAACTCCTTGCATTCGTATGCGTTCTCTTCATATACAATCACGGTGAGGAAGCAGGGCCCCATCATACCGTGAGCCGATGTGATCACATAATATTCTTTGTTGGCTATAAAATATGTACCACTCAAGTCGGATTGTCCTCGAAGAAACAAATCAGTTGACAATACGCGCACGGCGCTATATCTTGATTTTTCAATCGAACTTTTATAGGGGGCAGAATACAAATCACTAATATTGTGTTTATACGGTAATTTAGGAATGTTTAAATACCTATCATTAAAGACACTTACGAGTACAAGGCTTCCGATCATCATCACTCCTATGAGTGCCCAGAATGCAGTTCTTGTCCATTTTAAAAAGCGTTCCATACATTATAAGTATGCTTTAATACATTATACTTGCCTTTGATAGCTCAGAAATACCGGCACCTCTTCCAAGCCAGAGCGAACAGCATGATGAACAATGTCTTCGTTTCCTGTTATTTTTGCTACACCATTCATACCTATTGCAATATAAACAGGCATCGTTGCACCATTCTTGATAAAGTCTTGGTATCGGCCATCCATCACATCTTCGGGCGCGCGCGGAGAAGACAGCAGCGGCGTCAATTCAGACACAGGCATCATAACATGATACCTCATATTATTGGCATCCATCGGAGTGTCGTAATCCATAACACCGCCCTCGGCCCAGTCTGCTACTGCATCTTTTAATGATGGTCTCGGAGTATTAAACGAAAGATTTGTTTGATTCATAGACCAAACATCTTGTGATTCTCGCACTGTGCGAATTGTGCCTCGCACATTGGTTCTATGGACGGGGCTAATTTTTAATATTTTAAGACCTCTGATTTTCATCAACCCAGGGATCAATATGCGATCTCGATATTTAACACGCCCGATAGCACCCAGTAGCTCAAACTTAATTTCATAAGTTGCAATAGTAGATGTTCCTGTGTCCACTGTGTTACCAATTGTTCTAACTGTTGTAACGCCTTCAATGCCTCGAATTTCTGTTTGGGTTTCTTGAATTTCTCCACCCACATCCTTTTGAATTGAAACATTGGCTTCAATTTTATAAATTCGAAGATCGTAATTTGGATCGTCTTCATTTAATGAACTTTCGATGCGCGCAATCTGGTCTTCGATGCTCTCGACCTGTTCAGAAAGTCCGCCAGCATAGCCACGCACCTGTGATGGTGCTGCGCCGCGGCGCTGAAGCTCTGCTGCTACATACTCGTCGAACACAACGGGCTTCCCTAGATTATTCGGATCGTCCATCTCTATTTGGCCTTCTTCGTTAAAGGTGCGGAATTGGCGGTTGTTCATTGGTCTGAGAAATCTCGTTTGCGCTACATATTTTTGCACCTCATCCATCTTTTCCCAGTTGTCCTGAATCCATTTCGCAATCATCATAATGCGTTCGGCGCGGTCATCTCCGCTAGCTGCTGATGCACCATAGGCGCTGTCCAGGGAGCGGATGATGGTCATTGCGGTGTTTCCTCCCAGGAGGGCGGCCTTCATTCTTTCCGCGTGTTCTTCCACAGGTTCCATTCGCATATCTAAAATGTCATTTGCTGCTTTCTTCACAAGGTCGGGACTTTTGTTCAATAGTTTAACGATTTCCTTAACAATTTCAAACTCTTCTGCGTTATCTTTAGAATCTGCCTTAATGAGAAGTCGCCAGTTTATAGTGGTGACTGGAAGTTTCTGCAGATTGTGCATGTCATGTTTGGTATTTACAAATACCAAGAACCGAGTGTCGTTCGCCAGCGCCATCTCAACCGGTTTCCATTCGTATTCTTTTCCAAGCGGAAGATCAAGTTGATTGCGGTCACGGCTTTGTGCTTGAGCGCTCACAATTGCTAGCTGGCGGGCCATTTGTTTGTTTAGTGTCTCGTTTTCAAAGAACGGATCTCTTCCCCATCCTGAATATGTCTTGGGCGTTCCAAAGGCGTCGGTTAGCCATCGGGGCACACCGCGCGCGGACGCGGCTACGGTGTCACCGGTACCAAGGTATAGCGGAACGTCTATTGAGATATTACCACCCCAATCGTTAGCAATGTTTCCCCCAGGGCCATCACGGAACCAAAACTGGGCTGCGGTGTCCTGTATATCGACATAGAAGTTTTCCAGCCCCTCTTCGCTCATCTGTCCGAAATCGTCCTTCTGTCGATCCCAATCACTCTTTAGTGCGTATCCTTCTTCAGATAATCTAGCACGGAGAACTTCTTGGTGGGCTGCGTAATCCTCTTCAAAGCCATCGCGTATCTGACTTCCGAAATATTCCATCTCGTCAACATCAATATGATCCATACCCGTAGACCAGATTCTAAATGTCTCGTATGGGCGCGCAATGATCTCAAGGTGTGCGGTTTGTGGATAGTCCGGATCTAATTCTGTGCCCTTGGGCTGGGCGCCCGTGAGCATCTTCACCTCGTAATCTACTTCGAAATCGTCACCCGGCAAGTCAAGCACTGACTCCACATCGATGGCGCTTCTAAAGGCGCGGCTCTCGCCAGTGTAAGAATCAACAGGAATATTGTAAGCTATGCGCTTGTCGGGCTCATACCTCGCCTGACCTTTCATTCCCATTGTGGGGCGATATTCGTCTCCTTCTTTTACAAACCCTTTCCATCCCAAGTCGATTTGTAACATACACTCTGCCGATGCTCTGGAGTGGAGGGCATCTTCTCCCATACCATAATCTTCGGGCTCATCAAACCATACGCTGCAATTTTCCATATGTTCAAACTCTCGGTTAAGGTCGTTAACAGCTTCAACAGCGTCTTCCAGCATTGATTCAGCGTTGCCGGCAATGCTAACACTAGGGTTTTCGTTCCGCAGATAGTCATTCATTTCTTCGAATGCATATGTATCATTAGAATGTTCACCTGTTTCATGAATGTGCTGAATTCCCATATTCTTTACGAACCAGTCAATATATGGCCATGAATCTTCAATCGGCGCATCGTTTGAGCGGCCCTTGATTTGATAGAGTGTGTCGTCATCCCATGTCATAGTAATATACGATGATGATGCTCTACGCTTGCCTTTACGTTTGCGGAGAGAGACGAGGACACCGCGAGTATCACCACCACAGTGTCCCATTCGTTCGCCTTCCACAGAGCAATTGCTTGTGTTTAGGTTGTACCAGTAATACCCATCATCGAATTGATGGATGATTTGACTGGGATCTTCTTGGTTGTTCAATTCTTCTTTGGCAGTTGCGAGAGCCACATTGATGCTTTCTTCACCTTTGATTAGTTCATAGTTAGTGGGCTCCTCGTTCAACCAAGAGAATAGAATATCATATTGACGCCAGAACTTGCGAAACTCGCGCTGATAGCGTGACTGCATAAGCTCCTTAAATGTCTCGACTTTCTCTGATGGTACGCCGGCTTTGCTAACGGCACGTGCGGCCTTCATAAATGTTTTGCGCCATTTACGGGGGCGACTGGCCAACGCCAGATCCACATTTTTAACAGCAAAGGCAATCAGTTTGTTTTGCTCGATGGTCTCCTCATCATATTCAACAGCCTTAAAGCTGTCATCTTCATTCCGGCCATATGGGGTGCCCTCACGTGGCTGTATTTCGCCGGTGGGGTTGGCTATTATCTGATCCCTAAAGAGTTCTCCTACCTGCTCGCGCCAAACCTGGCGCACTCTATCCACGTCATATGGTTGCAGGTCGTACTCTTTCCACTGGTTGCCTACGTAGGTCTTTGACTTCTCGGGTGCCTGGGGCATGCCTTCTTCAATAAAATCAATTACCCATTCAGGAAGACCTATGTCTCTTAATCCCTCTGTTATTCTTATGTTCTCATTTAGGTATTTAAACCAGCCACCTGTAGAAATGTCCATCAATTTGCTCCCAACACTATAAATAGTTGTTTTTGCCAGTATCTACGCAAAAGCTTCAGTCTTTAATAACACCAACGTGTCTTTCCAAGATTCAACCTCATAGGCGGCACCATTAGAGTGAGCACGTAGCCGGGTGGCCAATGCGTGATCGTTTCCTGGGGCGGCTATTCTGTCGCCCACGAAGTGAATTCTGTTGCCCTCTAGTGATTCTTTAAAATATCTTTCTACCACTTGTGATTTGTCGTTACCTTTATTAAAGATATCCATGCTTACGGCGCCACCGATCACAAAATCTATTTTAGGATACTTTTCTTTCAATTTCTCTACTATTTCAATACGCTCGCTGTGTTCTGCGTCATATTCTGCATATTCAGCTCTTTGTTGTTTGTCGGCATTGCGGCCGACAATGGAGAAGTTAACCATTCCCACGCGCTCTTCATAGTGCCGGCCGGTTTTAGTTTGATAGGGGGACTTTTCAACTATCTTGTCGAGTTTTTTATAAAAGCCACGGGGTGCAACAAAGCTATTTTCATATATAATGTTCCACTCACTAAAGCACCCCGGATCAACGCTTTCAAACTTTTCATAAAATATATTACCCATACAAGCAAAAACACCAGCGGTCTTGTTAACGATGTCGGTACCTAACTGATCTATGATTCTATCAAACGAGCCACCAGAAACAATGTACACCTCTTTATTTTCCATCCACTTAAGAAAAGTCTTGGCAAATTGTGGGTCTATCCTTGACTTTGCTGGGGTCAGCGTTCCGTCTACATCAAAGAGATATATATTGCTCATCTATCGTAATCATCCGCCATTCTTACCACATCATCCAAGTGTGGCGTGGACACCTCTACAATTTTAACTAGTGTGTTGCCGGCCCCAAAGCGATGTATTTGGCCAACGTTGACATGCAAAGTGCTTCCTGCCTTTATTCTTTGAGGGGGGCTATCTTCATCTGTATAGTTTAGCAGCGTACCCTCCAACACAAGGACAGTCTCTTCTTTTATGTTATGATACTGGAGCGATAATCGCTGGTTGGGATCAATGTTCAATATTTTACCGACATAATCTTTTGTTTCGGCCCAAATAAGCTCATGGCCCCAAGGTTTCTCTACTCTTCTCACATTACCTCCAAAAAAGTTGTATTCCAACTATCATAAATGACAACATAACACACAACATCGTCTTTGTTGTAAACATAGACTCGTTTAGCAGCCACCAAGTCAAAAGCGGAAAGGTTAAATACGAAACACCAAACCCCAACAGGCGAGCGGTCCAAGCTTCACTAGTGGCGTCCACGGCCATTCGGGTGCCGTACCAAAAGCATATGCTAGCAGGGATCCCAAACACAATTGCTGCGTGGAATGGCTTATTGACCCACCAATCCCACACATAATGTGAGTAACACTGGAACCACACACAGGCCTGTGCAATAGTAAAAAGGGCACATGCCTTAGCTAGTTCTAAAGTTTGCAATTAAAATCTCCTTTGCGTTTTCTTTATTTGTTGTTTCTTTGCCATATTCATCCAGCATTGTAATCGACTCATAATCTTTAAATAATTTAAGGACACCAGGATGATATTGATAGTTTAATATTGTCTTAGTGGATATGTTGTCAACTATATTTTTTAGTTTTTTGTGGACTATAGTTGTCTCTTCCGGACCCCTGTTAATGCCCTCCGACAGCAGATTATAACTAAACTTTCCCACTGGTAAGAATATAAAATCGGTCTGTGCAGATGTCCTGTTTAAAGAATGTTCTATGCTCAATGAGTAGTCATACGCTACATCAAAATTAATTTGCTTGAAGCGTCTTATATAGTTTAATGCCAGTGGGTTATAATTCTTTTGTTCTAAGACTCCTGATGATATCATACCATTTGATGAGCACCTGTTTAATAAGAAGAAGAGCGCTGCGCGCATCAAAGGGCTTTTTTCTTTGTGGTAATTATTTTGAAACACTCGGAATACTTCTTCGGTCTTAAATGGATATAAATATTCTATACTCTGAGCAAGAGAGCGAGAGTCATCAAACAGTGTTTTCCAAAAATCATAAATCACATATCTATTGGTGTGCGCTATGACTATACGCTCAGATTCGGCAAGATTTATTTCAACATCACCAGCAAATAGCAGAAAAGATTCCACGTTACTTCCGGCTGGAATAATCTCTTTTAAAATACTTAGAGACTTAGTATTATGTCTCAGATCTTTGATTGGGGATATCATTACTGTGTTGTATTTTTTGTTTTAGGCTGTTTATCTTTTGTTCCACTTCATTAAAGTCTGTAGAGAACTCGGTGGCTGATGAGGGTGTCATAAAGGAATTGTATTCGTGCTTAACGTACCCTGCCACAATTGCAGATGTGTCCTCAAGCATAATATCGATCTTGGCTATCTCTTCGCGAAGTGATTCGATTTCTTTAATTGTTGAGACAGTCAAAATTTGATTAACATCGGGGGCTGTGGCCTTAATCGACACTAGCCTACCTAGCGCATCTGATAGTATTCTCCTTACTTCGTGTTTGAGTTCGTGTTCCTCGACAGAATATTGGATCATCATTCTTTGTCCCACGCTACCCTCTCAACAAACTTTTGTTATTCTTGTTTAGTATGGTTTCAATGTGAGTTGGGGCGCCTACGACGACAATCTCTGTTCCTGTGTTGCCACGATTAATAGTTAGCTTGGAAAATTCGTGGGCCGGATCTAGTTCTTTGTCGATGAGACCCTGCTCATTTAGCTTGCTTAGGCGCGCCTCTTCTCTAATCATTATCACATGATCCGGATTTACGAAAATCTCTTTTAACACGTAATCCTGTTTCATTGTGCAGGCACCATTGGTGCACACTTCGGTAAGTTTAATTAACATTATGTTCTCCTAGGGGGTATACAAACTTGGAATCTACTGATGTTTCACATCCCTGCAAATATATTTTATAATAGCTTGTTTGAGTGCCGGTACCCAACAATAGGCCGGTGATGGGCTTCTTTGTTGTTTTTAAATAACGATTTTGCATATCGAATATCTTAACGTCCTGTGGGATGTATACCAGATCACCTCTTTGCATCTTTATTTTTCTCCCGTCTGTATGATACCGAAGTTTGTTGTAATTAGTGTGCCGGCACAACTAGCTGCATTTTGTAATGCTGTGCGTGTTACTTTTACAGGGTCTACCACACCGCCATCAACTAGGTTAACAAGCTGGCCGGTTCGGAAGTTCCAGCCTTCGTTGGGCGCGCCATTCATCACTTGCTCAACGATAAGGTCGGGCGATTCACCAGCATTTAAAGCCATCTGCCTAATTGGTTCTCTACAGGCTGCTTGAACAATTGTAGCGCCGTATTCTTGGTCGGCGCAGTCACCTTCGGCTTCAATAGTGATACCGACTGAAGCTCTAAGCAATGCAGTGCCGCCGCCCGATACGATGCCCTCCTCCTGTGCTGATTTGACTGCCTCCAATGCATCTTCAATACGATGCTTTCGCTCGGTCATCTCAACCTCGGTCGAGCCTCCGACACGAATTATAGCAACACCAGATGCAAGGCGTACAATCCTGTCTTGAATCTGAGTGGCTTCCGGCAATGACTCCGTTTGCTCAATGGCGGCCTTTAGTGTGGCGATACGGGCATCGATTGTATCAATATCACAATTCCCCCCCACAACAGTTGTTTCATACTTGCTGCTCTCGATTGATTTAGCAGACCCAAGATGCTTCATCTCTACTTCACTCAGCTTCATTCCTGATTCTCGCGTAATAAAGGTAGCACCAGTTGACATAGCCAAATCGTCTAGAGTGTGGCGACGTTCTTCACCATAATGTGGCGCTTTGATTGCTGCAATCTTGAGAGTGCCTCGCATCGCATTCATTATCATGGCAGCTAACGCTTGCCCTTCCACATCCTCAGCTACAATCACCAGAGGGCGGCCCTCTCGTGCAATCATTTCCAGGATTGGCAAAATTTGCTCAACAGCAGTAATCTTATAATCTGTGACAAGCAGCAGTGGCTCTTCGTGACTCATCATGCTGCGGCGGTCATCAGTAATAAAAGCACCAGCGCAATACCCTGCATGCATTTTAAAACCCTCTGTTACATCCAAGGATGTTTCAAGAGAGCGAGATTCTTCGATTGTAATTGAACCGTCTTGCCCAACACGGTCCACTGCTAGTGCGATGAGTTTTCCAATGGTGCTGTCGTTGTTTGCTGATATCGTGGCGATGTGCTCAATATCATCCAGACTGGTAACTGGGATAACTTCAGACTTAAGATTCTCTACAACCTTTTTGGTCGCCAGGTTGATGCCTCGCTGTAATTCTATGGGGGACACGCCTGAAGCGATGAACTTCTGTGCTTCTCTCAAGATGGCTCTTGCCAACACAGTTGCTGTTGTGGTGCCGTCGCCGGCTGCACTATTTGTTTCAACTGCTGCCTGCTTGATAACCTGCACTGCTGCATTCTCAAAGGGGTCCTCACAGGCAACAAACGCGGCGACTGTTACGCCATCCTTAGTAATGAAGGGGTCCTTATCTTTTTCTTGTAACAAGACATTGCGACCCTTGGGTCCTAACGTCGACGCCACATTATCTGCTAGCTTGTTGGCGCCATTCATTATCTTTTGTTGTAGTGTTTGATTGTCGTCGTATGCTCGACTCATTAATGCCTCACGGTTGTGTTTATATTATAGCTACTTTTGATATAAATGTCAAATGTTATTTGTTTAAATTTCTTCGTTGGGTGTTTCGGCAGATTTAGCCAGAAGATCCACAACTTCGTTACCCTCTTGTTGGGCCTGCATGTTTGCGTTCATCGCCGTAGAGCGTCGATCCGCACTGAAATACTTCCCTACATTCTCGGTGAAGCTTTTGGTGGTTTCCAAAAGGTTCATCATATCTCCCTGCAATTTTTCAATATAAATTTCAGAGACGGCTTTAATGTTCTCATTAGACAGATCAAGT
>Ga0080013_1001823_pt1 | contig 27041 bp, 22 predicted proteins | sample ETNvirenome_6_85_FD_69236 | JGI IMG/M metagenome (GOLD analysis project Ga0080013, IMG submission 69236) | Marine viral communities from the Pacific Ocean - ETNP_6_85 (SPADES assembly) (version 2) | ecosystem: Environmental > Aquatic > Marine > Oceanic | place: Pacific Ocean | collected 2013-06-19
GCCGTGCCTAAACTTTCCATAATCTGATTGTTCCGCCACTCTCTTGGCGAACTCTATATATCTCTTGTTCTTCAACTGTATCCCCTAACGTATGAAGCTCCTATGAGTATACCTCACAGGAGCCTCAGAGTCAAGGGTTTAGTTTGAAAAATTACTTACTGGTGCCCCCGCCCGCATGCCGCGCGCCGCCAATCGCATCGGTGTATGCGTTAGCAATTTTAAGAAGCTGTTTGATAGGCACCCCAACTTTTTCAATGGACATCGTTTTTGCATCATCAGGGTTTTGCTGGTTATAAATAATGGTCGCGGCCCAGCGGTGATGCCCATCTAATAAATAACCGTCTTGTGAAACAAGCACCGCGGCATTCCAAGGAGCCCAATCAATCTTGGGGTCGGCGCCGGCTTTCGCTTTCTTCGACGCGTTGTCCATATATATATCTTTTTGAGTAGGCTTAAGCTGCGCAGGATTAATATTCTCCACGGTTTCTACGGATACCTGATCTCCTCTTGGCCACTCCCCCGCATCATCTGATGAATCTAAATACTGTCGAGTCGCTTTTCCTAAATCAGGAATTTGTTTTGGTTCGTTTGTTTCTAATCCTTGGCCCGGTGGTGACTCAAGCTCTTTTTCAAATTCCGCGGCGTCAGGAATCTGGGGCATGTTTGCTCGTACAGTTCCTAACACATCTTTACATGCATCAGGAAAATTAGCGCAAAAACTATTAGACATTTCTTCATTAATGAATCTGCGCCAGGTTTCCATTATAAGTTTCATCACTTATAAATAGTCTTATTTTTTATCTACGTCGTAGAAATCCTCAGCACTACCTTCGCGGGTATCGAACTTACGAATGACCTGTTCATCCATGATCTCAAGGACTCGGGTTTTAAACTTCTTGTCCTTAAGCTTTTCGATCCAATGAGCAGACTGGAACTTCTCTTCCTTACCGTCCTTGTGGACCAGGGAGAACCACGCGCCGGCTTGTTTCAGATTGTCGGAGCCCTTGATCGCTTCGAGCCAACTCTCGGCGTCTTGGATGCCAACCTCTTCGGTGCCCCATAGAATCTTGAACGCACAGTTGCGCCCCTGTGTACCGAAGCGAGACTTCTCAAGCTTGACCTTCACCTCGGAACCGATGCGGAAGCCGCTCTCATCCTCGATGAAAGCAGACTTCGCCTTGCGTCCCGTCAACCAGATGCGCAGGGAATACACATAGTGCATAGCCTTCCCGCCTGGGGTGATGAAGGGCGTCGTCATTGCAACGATGCGTGCGTTCGGTCCCTGTGGGATATTCGTCTTCAACTGGTTAAGCACCAGGAAGGCAGACTTAGTATTCGCAATCGGGATTGTTAGTTTAGACATTCCCTTTGAAAGAATGCGTGCCTTCATAGCCATGGTGGACTGAGGATTGAAATCCCCCTCCACATCAGAGATGGTAGGAGTCAGAGCCAGCGAATCCCAGATAAACAGGGTTCGTTCAGCGCCCGAATTTAGGACGCTTTCCACTGTTTCTAGAACGTGTTCCACCGATTGGGCCTGGACGTAGATCAGATCATCTAAATTACATCCGGTTCGTTCTAGGAATCCTGGGTCAATCGCTGACTCTGAATCCATATATACCACCGTCATGCCCATCTTCTGGGCATTGGCTGCACACTGCGCGGCCATGAAAGACTTGCCGGTTGATTCAAGACCTGCAATCTCCGTGAACTTGCCAACTGGTACGCCACCAAGTTGACCGCGACAGACAATAGAATCCAACCACCGAGAGCCGGTGGGGATCCATTCTTTAACTTCTGTAGGATTTGCTTCCTTCAGATTGTGGGCGACTTCCACCCCCGAAGTTTTATTGATTAAAGTTCGCAAGCCGTCAATTGAAATTTTGCCTGCTTTGGACTTACTCTTCGCCATTAAAACTCTCTCCATATCTCATATAAACCTCGGCCATGAAATCTTTGTGAAGTCGTGAAACTTCTTCTGATACTTCACGCACCTTGCGTCTGGTGTCAATCTGCCACCACACAAGAGCCAATACACAAACAGCCACCCCTAACGTCATTTTTAGGCGTCGCTCAAAGTAAGCAAACCGTCTGTGGTTTGCACTACAATCTCAAAAGGCGAAACAAAGGAATCAGCAGACGCCCCAAGTCCATAAAGATCAGACGCCTTTACTTTAAGGTTAGCCGCTACCTCACAGGTTCCACGCTTATGATCATGTCTTTCGGTAGAAATCGTGAGCAAATCATATTCGTAAGCTTCAGATTGAATGGTTACAGTGAGGTAGTCCTCAAAGCCCCCATCGCGCTCGTAATCATCGAGGAGACCCGAGTCGCGCATGTCACTTAGAATGTCATCTTCATAGCGAGAATAGACTGTAACTCCCGACGTAGCCAGCGCAGTGGCCAGGACCAGGGCGGTGCCCGTTTCCCCTAGGGCATCTTCGATGTAACCATCAGAGATGTGCCAAACGCTAGCTGAGTCTTCATAGTTTAAATAAACAAATTCTTCATCGCCGATGTTCAGCTTCCGAAGTGTATCTATAACATTTACCATTTTATATCCTTTGTTAAAAGTGAGACACCTATTGCCCGTGCCTCCCTGCGGCAGCCCCTATTGACTATTCTTGGTGTCCTGAACATCAACGCGCAGCTCTTGTGCGACATTCTTTACCTCTTGCATGGTCTTACGGATTCGGGTGCCAGCGGCATTATTCCCTCGTTCATAAAACTTAGTAAAGTCTTCACGACTTTCTTCGAGAAGGGTAATTAATTGTTCAAGACGATCATTATTAGTACTCATGTGTACAACTCCTTTATAGTGAGACCCCTGTATCCCCGGGCCTCCCTGCGGGGGGGATGATTAGAGAGCGCCAAGCTCTGCGAAAGCAGCATCAACAGCGTTAGCTTCGCCATCGGTCTTGCCGTACTTTTCAGTCTCGCTACTCACCGTTTCCGGGTCGTCAACTTGGGAGTTGACAAAAGTATCGAGGGTAGTCTGCACATCAGCAGTAGTCTTTCGCTCAAACAAACCAGTAAAATCCGGGATGCTATCCAAAAGCTCGGCGCACTTGTCCGGTGTCATATCCTCGCAAAGCGGGGAAGACCGGCGGCGTGGCACAAGCTTCGTCTGTGGGAAGGAAGCGCCCGGGGGCTTTCCATAAGTCATCTGAAGATCTGTACCAGTCTCCGTATCGGTGATATCACCATACTCCGGATTCAGCACAAGAGTCAGAAGATTCTCGTAAGCAGTCTTGCCATAGCCCCACACACGTACTCCCTTCTCTTCCTCACCGCGAACCATCACGGGGCTGAAGAAACGCTGTCGCACGAAGAGAGACTTTGCAGTCTTCTTACTGTGCTCATCGTTGTTATCAACGCCTTCGCGCCATAGCTGTGAGGCGAACTCACATACAGGACATTCGTCGCTGTAATTGCGCTTGGGGCACAGGAAGCCACCCTTCTCAATATTGTAGTGAAACCACATCTCCTTGAAAGGGTCACCGTCCGAGGTGGGAACGATTCGAATAGTCTGGTCCCCATCAATGGGGCGCCAGAAAGTGTCATTTGAGGAGTTTCCGTCTCCGCGTAGTGACGAGAGCTTTTCTCTCATCTTGTCTAAGTTAATACCCATTTTTTATCTCCTTATAGTTGGGTTAAAGTACGATCAGCTAATATCCTGATCGTCTAGAAATTCTGTATATGATTGTACCATGGAAGAGTACTTAACGCAATAACAATATTTTTGGTCATAAGTGGTTTTAAAAACGCCATACGAAATATTGCAGCCGTCATCTAGTTTAGACTTAACATAGTCAGTGATAGACCTAAATAACGTCGTGTCTTCTCGGAGTTCCTCCTCATTAATACCATAATAGTATACCACATCTCGTGCGTTTTTCAAATTATAAAACCACTTTTCTGCCTTTTCTTCCATATCCAGGACACCCACCGTATAGATCCTACTCAGCTCAGAAGGGCTGATAAAATTACCGATGATGGGTTCCGAGTTCTTAAATACATTTATCATGTGTACAGTGTTCGCGATGGCGTGGTTAAGAACATCAAAGTATCCCATAATGGGAACGTCTCCTATTCCTTTCTCCACTAGCAGGTTGTCTACTAACATCACTGCCTCAATCATACCTGATCGCGCGTACTCTTGCAAGACATTTTTTACAATTTTTTCTTGCATCTTCTGTTGCTCACTCAGTAAGTCCATGTCGGGCTGTAAATAAAGAACAATTATCTTATTCTCTTTAAGTTGTTCTAACAGCCGCAATATAGCCCCCGAGATCTTACCGCTTCCGCCGGCAACCACCATTATCTCTTCGTTCTTAAAGTTCAGTTTTTTCTTAAGAGAGGGAAAGTGCTTCTCGTACTCCTGATGTGTTCCTCTTTTCTTTATGGTAATGTCAGCTTCTTTGTTTGTGTCAATGCTGTACGTCTCATACTGAGGGTACTTGGAAAATGCGCGGGCCAAGGACGAGCCGCCCTTCCCTAGGCCGACGACTCTCATCTATCTTTTACCCACTCCAAAAGAAAGCCCATATCGAACCCTCCCTTGGTCACTCGTTTAGAGAGACGGGCAGCCTTAATCTCACCTTCTCCGATGGCCAGTCGTTCGCAAATGAAACCCAATACTTCTAATATGTCTCCGGCCTCTTCGGCAGATGGTTCCTCCACAAATTCCTCCACCTCTTCGCGCAGCTTCTTAAGGGCGAAGGAGGTCAGCTCTGCGCCGCGGACCTGGGATACTTGGTATTCCTTCTCGGCGTTATCGAGGACTTCTGGGATTCTGTCTCTTACGAGTTTGTAGTATGACTTCTTTGTTATCATAATCTTAGCTCTCTCATTTCTCCCAGATTTTTGCCAGCAGCAACATTAACCTTGAACATATTATATCGTGTTTTTTTGAAGGTGTCAAGCAAATTTAAAATTTCATAGCGATCTTCTTCAGCCAGATCAATGTATACAGCATCATGAATAAGGAACGAAATGTAACTCTTGCGCCCCTTTAGCAGTTCATATATCTTGTGTGCTTGTTCGTGTACCATATCAATTGTGGTACTCTGCACGATATAATTTAAGGCATGATGTTCGTCGACATTTTCTAGAATTCTCCCATAATCGGTCTCAATTGTAGAGCCATCCCAGTACCTGTTGCGTACCAACTCTTTGTTGTAAAGACTTTCTAGCTCCTTATTTACTTTGGTAGAATACAGCCACGCGAAAGTCTTAACTTTTGCCTCTTCGCGAGTGAGCTTGTTATCAAAAATGTTCTTTACATTCCAATCGTGGATATCCCTCTGTGGTTGTTCTACTCCAGCGAGCGCTAAAAGAACCCTAAGCTCCGCGGCATTAAAATCAAGCTCCAGCATCCAATCGTTAGCCGGCTTGATACACCCGCGAAATTCACGGTTCATCGTCAAGATGGGAAAACTATTGGGGTTGGTAGAGAGGCGACCCGTAATGGTGCCCCATGGATTATAGTCGCACACGTGTTTAACGGTATGTAAAGTACGGTGAAAGTTCTTGCCGCGCACCGAACCAAACAAGTGCGCGATTGAAGCCGGGTCTACCACCAGTTGGCGCGACCGCACATCGGCCAGCAGTTCCATGAGGTTATACATAGAAGCATAATTTTTCGGTCGGGGCACTGTCTTTAATACGTGATCTGTGATCAGGTTTTTGGTATGCAAATACTGATAAAGAAAATACTCAGGGACCACATCATAAAAGCAGTTCTCATTTAGTGAGAGGCCCGCAGTGTGAAAGGACTTAACGCATGCTTTCAATGTCCCCTTAACCTTTTCCCAATCTTCCTTTAAGGGCGCGGGGCACGCTTCGGTCAGCGTAGTCCCCCCCGTATAGATGCGAGCGATTTCATAGGCATCTCCCCGCAAGTGTGGGGAGTAGTCCCACGTAGCTCCGCTAGCAGGTATGGCACCCCCTAATTGGAGGGCGTTCTGAGCGAAATAACCAACGCAATCTGCTTTGCTGTCAAGCACTTGGAAAAGAGGTTCGTGATCCATATAGAGAGTGTACCCTAGAACAGGTCAGCTGTCAACAACTTATTTGTCTCCTAGCCGAGGAGTACCATACTTTTTTATCATAGAAGGCGAAATTCCGGTCAGTTGGGGCAACGTGGAAGGATAGATATATCTGCGGAAGTGCCGATTAATCTCCCGCGCGGCGCGCTGGAGGGGGGTCAACGGATGGCGTCGGCCTCCTGGCAGCACAAGCTGGTACTGACGGTAAGCACTCAAACGTAAGCGCTTCAGGTCTAGTTCTTTAAGGGGGTTCTTGGTTTCGGCCTGTCGTAAGTCGATATAAAGATCGATCAAAAATTGGGGCGAAAGCATAGAAGCCATCGCGTCGTTGTAGAGTTCCCGGTTACGGTTAACATACTTAAACGTACCATTTGGACAGATACTCTCCTGTTGATAGAGGGGCGCGCCAAGGGATAAAAACTTATAAATTTTTAGAAACAATTGTTGGAGATCCTGGATATCCGTCAAATAGGTACGCTTATAATAGGTGCTAAAAAAGTTAGCAGGGGTAATGGGGATCCCAGTCCAGGGATTTTGATAGCCATCTAAATAGCGCTGAAGAGCTGCGGTAAAAAGATCAGCTGTCAACACCCACGGCTTATTCTTATTAACGGCAAGTCCAAATTTCTTGGCCGCATGCGTATAAAAATCAAAATTCGGATCTCGGAGATACTTGTCGGATTTAGTACGGTCGTCTGCGGCGTCATCGGTAGAAAGACTAATGGAAAGGCCCGTAGAAAACGAATCTGTTCTATAAGAAAGAATAAAATTAGTTTTGGTAATAGGAAAAAGAGTGGCCATATCCCTAAGAAACTGAGCATAATATTTTGCAAACTGCTGAAACCCATCAATAGGGGCTTCGCGCGGAGGATTAAAAGATAAGATGAACTGCTCACCTAATGTCTGGTGCACTTGATTATAGAGGCGCGTCGGGTCGAGGTACCCAATCTGTGCCACGGGAGAAAGCATTTCCGGGTTGCCGGTTTTGTTCACTGCGCCGACCATATACGCATCTTGCATGTGTTCCACAAACGCCTCAAAAGCATTAACTAAAAAATCATGCACAAAGATGGGGCTCGGAGCACTCGCAAGTTGTCGAAGGTTCGTGGTGTCGGGAATGACTGTGTTTTGATATTTGTCCACTTTGCCGAAAAACCCTCTTCCATACCAGGTATCTAGGGGGAGCGGGCTCGTCTTCGGATAAAGCTTTTCCCTATAGAGACTTCGTTGGAACATGCTCGCAAAAGCTGTTAAATTATTTTGGCCCCCCGGGTTGTCGAGATCTTCCTCACTGAACAAATAACCCCTTCCCTCTCGAATTTTGAGTGTCATATAAAATCCTCCTTCTTCCTACTTAGGTTGGCACACTGAAATTACCGATCGATGATTGCCTGTTGTTCATCCATCTGGCGCAGATTCGATTGTTGTATCTGCTCAGCCCTGTCGACATCCCCCTGGAATCGCAGGCGCGTGTCATTTACGCGTTTGTCGTACTTCGCTGGGTCCGCATTGACGCCCTCCAACAAATGAGAGTACTCCGCTTCGGCGCGCCTCACGGCGTTGGCCTGGGCAGCACGGGCCCCGGACACGGCGTCTCGGTTCCCCTCTCGGTCGGCATTCAATTGATTGTACCTCTCCATGGCGGCCTCCTTAGCCTTCTCTTCCTTCCTGGCCTTATGCGCGGCGAGTTTCTTCGCGGCTTCGGCGTCGTCGATGGCCTTCTGCGCCGCGATCTCTTCCGGTGTGGGCTTCTCTTCCGGTGTGGGCTCGGGCGTCCCTTTGTTTTCTTCCACGATTGGAGCCCCCATTACGGGAGTTCCTGTAATGGGAGTGGCGGCCTCGTCCGGGGCCTTTGCGGCCGGTACAGCTGCGGCATCCTTCTCGGTCTTCGCGGGGTTCGCTGCCGGTGTGGCTGCCGGCGCGACGGGGACGGCGACCCCGTTAATGGACACGATCTTGGTGGCTCCTCCCTCATCAAAATTTGACATTTCCTGAGTGGCGCCCACCGTAGTATTAAACCCAGAAGGGCCAATTTCAGATTTAACACTGGTAACCAAGAAATAGCCCCCTAAGCCAATCATACGCGCAATGTTAGGAATTCCCCCAATAGCTCGCGACGAGCCGGCGCCAATGGCAATAGGGTCTATGTAGACATACGTACCATTTTTATGAAGAGTGTTCCCAATCATGTCCATATCAATAGTATACAGCTCCTTCAACTGTTGGGCGCCCAGTGAGCCATCTTTAGTAATGCGCGCCTCTCTATAAAAAGGCATATCCTGTCTATTAAAATTAATACTCTTAGTGAGACCGCAGCTTCCTCCTAAATAATAATGATATATTCCCTCGGTCATATCATACATTCGATCTCCCACGTTGGGGCGCGAGTCCACGCTATAAATTAAAACCGTCGGAATGGTAGGCTCTGACGCTGCGGTCTTGTTGCCACTGTACGGACTCACATCGCCTCTTTCGCTCTCCGGTACCAGGCGCTTCCGGGACTTCTTCTGGGCCTTGCGTACAGACTGCGCAAGCTTCTTTAAAGTAAGGTTGGGTACAGCAGCAAAATTCTCAGCAAGCTGAAAGGTGGATGTGTCGAATCGAATATCAAATTTAAAATTGTCCTTGAAACACAGTTCACTGTAAGCTGACCCCACGAGGTTCGCGAGGAGGTCTTTTATAAAGTTAAGAAGAAAGTAGGAGTCGCGACGAGGTCGAATAACATTATTAACAAACCATTCATTAAACTTATCCAAAGAAATAGGAATGCTTCCAATGTTCATAAAAGATGTAATGCCCGATAATTCTTTAAAACGAAGAGGGTCGAGCTTAGCAATGGGTATGCTGGCAGTTGGGGTGCCGTCGGGACACCGGAGCTTGACCGTCCGAATTGTGAAAGCAGTAAGGGGGTCGACTAGCTCGACCGTTCCGAGTATTAACTGGAGAGGAGTTGCTTCTTCGCCCTGTTTTTCGAAGAGATGCTTGAGTCGAGTACTGAACAACGCTTCGAGAAGGTCTCCTAGATAGAAAAAAGAAACCAAAATCTCGTCATTATTGCCTGTGTCTAGAATTCCTACTTCGTCGGCCATGCCGGCCAACTCCATATTCTCCTCTTCCCGCTTCTTTTTCTCGTCTTTTGTCTCGTTGCCGGTCGCGCGGTTAACCATTTTACTCACCAACGATGTAATCTCCTGATTATTAACATCCCCAGTGTAGTTGACTAGTTTTGCAGTTTGTCCTTGGCGTACTTTTGCGTCCTTCATCCGCTGGGCCGCAGAGCGATTGCGCAATGGATTAAGCAAGTCTTTAGAGGGTACTTTTAGCGCGCGGACCCTATTGGTCTTTTGCAAAGAATCCAGGAAGACCGCATACTTCTCCAATCGAATTTTTCGCATGATCGCTACTTGTTTTTCAAGAATTTCTTCGCGCTTCTTTTCATACTTGTCTAGCGCCTCGCTGTTCTTCTTATCACGATTAGCGAGGGACCCCTCCTCGACCACGTCGGGAACTTCAAGGGCTTCCATCTCATCATTAATAGCATCTAGTTGCTGCTGGTGGACCTCTGTGGCAATAAAGAGGTCCGCATCGGGTTTACGCATAATGCCGGAAATAGAGGCCTGATATTGAATCGTAAGGTCCAGAGTTCCATCTTGTTGAAACCCCAGGTCATGGCTTACAATCTGTAAATAGAAAGCGCGGCGTGAATGATTAATAGCATTTTCAATAGCTTTGAGTTGCAGGGAATTGTAGCCGGGAAGTTGCAACTGCTGAAAGTTAGGAGGAGTAGCCCATCCAACAACCGCTTTAATCTGAAAATTAACACCATCGTACTCCTGATGTTTTAGAGCGCAGATAGTTTCCTCTTCCTTCTTGGGCTTTTGAGCCGGCGGCCGTTCAGACTGAGCTACAGTAGTCCCTGAGCCAATTATTAAATCTAAGTACCCCGGGGCCGCGGGGATGCCAGCCGCATACTCGCCGGCTTTCCCGGGAACTTCATTATACCGAAACAAATCATAAACACTCTGGAAGTGAACCACAAGTTGGGCCGTTATCATGTTATCCACTTCAGCTGGCTGGACGCCGTCGAGACTCCAGCTAAAGGATTTAATCCCCGCACCCCCCATGCGCCCATATTGGCCGGATGTAATTTCATCAATATTAGATTTATCTAGATAATTTTTAAAAGGTATTTTATATTCCGCCACCGGAATACTCTTTCCCTTCTTACCCGCAGAATCTACAGGGGTGTGATAGTCCACCCGATACAAATCAATATGCGGGGTCATCAAAGCCCAGAGGTCGGGACACATGTTCTGCATCCAATACACCTCACTGTCGGGGCCGGTGCCCATGGGGGGCCAATCCGGCTGTTCCCCCTGTTCGCCGGGGGGAAGTCCCCGGGCGTTCGTATTATCCTGGGGGTGTTCCGACTGTAGCGCGGCTCCATGATGCAGTTGAGAGACTATGTTCCCGGGCATTGCTGTGCTGATTTTTCCGAGGGACTTATAGGTACCGTCTTCGCGGATGGCTGCCAACTTTGTAATATTTTCAAGAAGATAACACTGGACGTCGATAGCATTTACTTCCCCCTCTTTCAGTTCTCGTTTGGGCTGCCCTTCAACAGTAACCTCGCCTTTGGTGCCGCCGATGTAGGTCTGCTCCCCTTTCACTCCTTCTCGTTTGGGGCCTTCCTTCTCCTTGGAGGGGTCGACCGCCGCGGTTCCTCCTCGAACCTTGTAGTCTTTGGTGCGGCCGCTTACTGGGTCATTCTTATTGGCGCCGCTTATGATATCCTTCCTTGCGCTGTTACGGCCCTTCGCCGCGCGGGCGTGCTTGGAGAATCCTATCCGTAGCACCATCTCCATCCACAAGTCCATCACTTGCTGGGCCCCGGCATACGCTATGTCGGGATGGTTCGGGATCCCGCTCGTCGCCGGGTGGGAGCTCATGGTGGCGCCGAAGGGCATATTCCCCTTGTTAAAGGTGGTCGGCTTCTTCCAAGTATGGGAGTTCTTTACGCTGTTGCGCCCTAGCTCGAGGCCGCGGTCGTTCACTGTCCATAGGGGGTTCTCCCAGTCGCTGTGTCCGAGGATGTTTTTATATTCCTTCGGCGCCTCTGGCCAATTGGCTCCATGTTTGGACGCTTTATGAGGAGCGATTGGACGTATCCTCACTTTGCCATCGATGTCATCACAGTACCACAGAGCCAAAAGGGGACTCTTCCCTCTCTTTTTACCTTTAGTAAGAATCGACCAGTAAGCTTGCGAAATCTTGGTGAAGCTCTGGGGGCCATCAAAGCCCAGATTCTTCTTGTTTGCGGCACCAATAATCTCCCCCGCAAAAAGAGTAGAGACCACAACATTAAAAAGTGTGCCGTCGACACCGCCGGCAAGAGTTCTCCCGCTAAAGTACTTCGGCCCCTCGCCTTCCTTCCCGGGTTCGTTTGTAAATGGGGTCTGGCCGAAGCCATTCTTTCCTTCCATGAGGCACCGGCAAAGATTGGCAGGAGCGGTGGCGTTCCACCTCAGATATGCGAAGAAGTCATCGGCATTATTCCCGTACTGCATTACGGATCGGTACTTCGGGTTGATGGTGTCGTCGGGTTTGTTGTGCTTTACAGAGCTAGGGATCCCTGCCTTGCTGCGCCCGTACGCCTTCTCGGTGGCAAGCTTGCGCACCGTGCGATAGGCGAGGTCGTTCTCGCGGTCCGTCGAAGAGTTCGGCGAGAGATAACCAAAGAGCCCCAATTTTAGGGCTGGATACTCATCCGCCAGAAACTTCTCATCCACCGCGATCTGATTCCGATTGTGTTTGTTCATCCACATGTAGCTCCAGCATGCCGCCAGATACCCACATTGCCGGTAAAATTTATTGAGCCAATTCGTCCTAAATTCGGTAGTTTTATTTACAGCTGCCATCGAGAAAAACCCTTATCGTAGATAAAATCCAAGCACCGTCTCCAAAGGAAGGGGGATATAAATTAAATCTCCCGGACTTACATCGGATTCGGTGGGCTTTTTGTTAAACTGCGCGATCACCCACCAGTATTCGGGGGCTGGGTAGTACTGGGCCGCTAGCTTATAGTAGCGGTCTCCGGTTTTCCATACATGTTGAATTTTCTTAAGCTGTGCCATTTGTGTAATATTGGGATAAGTGGACTGGGGAGTGTTAAAGTGTCTAATAAATTTAACATCGCGAGAATCCAGAATGGATTCATACATCTCATTTTGGTTTTTAAAAACTATTCGATCATCATATCGGTTTGACATTTTATCATTTTCTCCTTACGCTGTTGTTGATATAACCTTCCCGCCGGTGTCTATCACCTTTTCTTCTTGGGAGGCTCCTACATCCGCTTCGACTTCCTTACCCTCGTCGGTGGGAGACGGCGGCGGCTCAACGCCCACCGGATCTGGTGGGTTGCTTGTGCCGTCTCCTAGGCCTGGCTCTACGGACCCTGACGATGCGGGTGAGGCGCCGGCGCTAGAGCGATTAAGGGTGCCACCATGGGGAAAGTTTACAAGATGCTGGGCGCGGCCATCGAGATTGGGGTCTGCACCAAAGTAAAAACTCTTTCCTTGTCCTTTCACCCAGCCTGTTAAGTGAGAGTGCAACACTGTAAATGACAAGCTGAGCGCGGATTCTTGAAAAAACTGTTCATTCGACCTGTTCGAAAAGAACTGTCCCGCTTCAATTACAGGATTATAATCCACTCCCTCAAGATAGCATACTAAGCCATCTTGGTTTAGATTATTTTGTATCATGTTCGTATAGCTCACCTTAAGGAGAGGCGCAGCAGATATGATGGCCTGATCCGGAGACTTCAGCGAGCCCCCCTGCTCATACACTGGATATAAAAACTGTATAAGTTTGTTCATTTTCTCTGTATTGCGATGGGCCTCGTTCCGGCCCGAGGCTACGACGTCAATACCAAGGTTTATTTTTCTCTGCGTTGACTGAAAGGTGGCTAATGAATCCATGCGACCGTATACAGGGGTTTCATTCCATGTAGAGCTAAAACTATCCGAAAATGCTGTAAGCCATCCAATAAAAGTAACTTCTTCATTCGTCGCCAGATGAATTATGTTCACACTAAAGTTTCTATCATTAATGTGTGTGCCGCCTATGCTTGGTCCTGATCCCATTGTTTACCTTCCTCTAGTGTTGTGCGAATGCACCCAATCTGCGCGCGCCTGCTGGACTATCTAGTGAATCCAACACAATTGTTTCAATCTTCTTCTGCCCAATGTGGACATTTATAACCACAGGCTGCTTGGCTTGCTGCGTGCTTGTGGTGGTGCGGCCGGCGGTAGATGTAGCCTCCGACAAGGCTTTACCCAGGTGCTGCAAGGGGCCCATGTTGTTCATGCGCTCTATCATGGCATCAATGGCGCCTCCGCGCTTGGCTCCCATAATAACGTCATCTTTGTCGATGGGGGTAACAACATTCTTGCCGGAGGTGCCGCCGGACTGGAACACAAAGTCGTCCACATCGGCGGCCGTCAGCGTCTTGGCCTCGCGGCCTTCTCTCTTGGCCCGACGATTTTCTGCTGCCTGCATGGTGAACAGTTCTTCCTCTTTGCGGGCCGCCTCATAATCAATCCCAAGCCAGCCGGCGATCCTGTCGGGTAGCATTTTCCCAAGACTTGCGAGAATAGCCGTCCCCATGTGTTCGAAGGTCTCCCCAATAAATCCAAAGTCCATATTATCGAGGCTGTCTCGGATCCTTCCGGCCAAATCGAGTTCCGGGAGGTGCCACTTCTCCGGAAGGAGGAGGTTGGCTAACCACACACCAAAGTTTACAAGAGAATCAGTTGCCCGCGCGGCTCCGTCGCCGATGGATATCCAGAACGCGAAGATCGTGCCGGTGATTCTTTCAATAATTCCATCCGCATCGTTGGCTGCCTCTCCAAACATATGGAAGTTATCAATAAAAGAGCGCACTGTGTGATAGGCCAGTTCAAGGGGATAGAGAAATCGTGCGATGACTCCGCCGGCCCGTCCGAAGCCCTTGAAGAAGTTAGCGATGGCCTCGATGGCACCCATGAAGAGCCGCTTGATGCCGGGCTTTGTGGATGTGCCCCTGAGGATGTCTCCGATTCCCTTCAGGACGTCGGGAACTTTGGTCATCCACTTGGGCATCTTCACCTTGGGGAACTTAAAGTCCTTGATGGCCTGCAGACCTCTGCTTATCCGGCCGGGCTGCGCTTTTTTGGCCATCTTCTGGAGAATTTTTGTATCTCCCTTCGTGGCTGTCATCTGACCGCTGGGGAGTTGTGGGCCCGAAACTCCCCTACCGCCCATGCGCTTAAGAGTCTGCCACTTTCCTTTCATAGTCTGACCTCTCCACCCTCGCATTTGGCCTGCGCGGCCACCGGTCATGGCCTGTGCGCCGCGGCTCTGAAGGAGTTTGCTGATCCCTTTCTTAGCGAGTGCGCTGGCTCCCCACGCTGCAGCGCCGCCGCCGGCGACAACGCCGAGTTTCGTGCCGGTGCTCTGGTCATTAAACCAGCCCATTATCGATTCGAGCCAGTCGGTCACAGTCCGAATAGCCTCAAGGATGTTGGGAAGATACTCAGTGATGTTGACGGCCATGGACTTCATGGCCAGGAGCATCTCTTCGCGAATGGATTGTGCGGCCCGGGCACGGTCCTTAACTTGAGATTTCTTGAGGGCTTCAAGCTTCGTCTGTTCGGTTTCCGCTCCAAAGAGTTTCCTGGCCTCGTCGACCCCCACACCAAGGGACGAAGCAACGTTTTTCTGTTCATACTTGCCCATATCTTTGAAGTTCATTCCCGCCTGCTTCATAGATGACTTCAGTATTTCAATCCTATCTGCTTCTGAGGCATTTAACATGTCGATGGAATTAAGATAAGGGCCGCCCATAATGGCGTTGAGTTTACCAACTGCTTTGCCGGCACCTTCAAAAGTATCAAATTGTTCGACCACTCCCAAAAGACCATCCACCGAAAGTCCGGTGCTCTTGGCTTGGCGCGAGAGATCCTTAAACACTCCCATTACGTCTTTGCCATAGAATGCAAGCTTTTTAGAAACACTAGCGAAGTCTTTAGCCACAGCATCAAAAGGCAAATTGAGGCCTGCGGCAACACCGGCCACCTCAAGCATAACCCCTTCCACTTCATCAAAACCATATCCCAAACTCTTTGTGGCCTCGTTAGCAATATCCGCCGTCATCTGAGAAGAGATACCCAACTCCTGCATGTAGGCAGTCGTTTCGCGAAGGGAGGCTTGCTGTGCAGGGGAGGCTTTTGTAAAGTCCACCATTCCGCGGACTAGTGCTTCATGGGCCTGGAAAAGTTCCTTAGCATCGACACCGGTGGTGCGCATCGCATATGCCTGCTGTTCTATGGCCACTGTCATGGATCGGGTGGCACCCGTCGACTTCATGAAGCTTGCGCGGGCTTCGTCAATCTCGCCGGCGACCATAATGGTGGATTGAATGACCTTTGTGAGCGCCGCCATGAAAAGGTTCAGGGGGTTGAGCGCTTGCAATACACCCGTTCCAAAAGCTTGAAGCTTTTTGGGGTCGGACACAACGTCCATAAACTTCTGGGCGCCGTCGCCAACACCTAAAAGCCCCTTCGTGGCCTCTCGGGCTGAATCTTCCACGTCTTTGTTGGCGTCGGCTACGTTATCTAGAGCGCCAATGACGCGGTGGGCCTGCTTTTCTTCGTCGCCGGCATCTTCTTTACGCTTTCGAGCCTTCTTCTCATAGCGCTTCATTTCGTCGTCATGCGCTTTCCATTCCGCACTATTCTTGTCCTCGATGGCGTCACGCAGTTCCATTTGTTTCAGCGCTTTATCTTCTAGATCTTTGATTTCTTTTTTGTTGGTCTCCAGGACTTTTAGAGCTAGCTCATATTCTTCTCTTTGGGACCCAGTCAGTCTGGATTTAAATAGACGTGTTTGTTCTATCTGCGTCTGCTGCATAAGCTTAAGACGCTCTGCGAATAGCGCGTTTTCTTCTTTAATTTTACCCAGCGCCTCGTCAGTAAGGTCCGGATCTAGTTGGTGTTGGCCAACGTCCTCCGTGCGGGCAATAATTGGACGATCTTTACCAGCCTTAGGATTCTTGGGGGGGCCGCCGCCGCCTTCGTCGTTGTTGCCGTTCGCCATCTAGACCTACTCTTAGCTGCTATAGGGCCAGCGTAGGCCCGTTTCGCGCTCAAAGGAAGAGACAGCCTGCATAAGCCTGCGCCGATCATCCAAAGTGTTGGGGTTATTAAGACCAAACTTAAGGAAAGAATCCATATAGCGCTTCTCTTTTCCCAAAGCATCAGTAAAAGACGCGATCTGCCCGGAGGTTCCACGAATTTTAGCCGGGACCGTGTGTCCGCCAAACATATGTTTTAAGAGAGATTGCGTAAGAAATCCGAACGTACGGAGCCACGATTCATCTATCTTCGCGGGGTCGACCGTTAGGTCAATTTCAATAGGTGCTAAGTCTTCCATGGATATACCTCTTCTAACTAAATAGTTTAAACAAAAAAAGCCGCACCTTAATATGTGCGACCTGATTTGGAGGAACGGGAGGATTTAGTCTTTTCGAACTCTTCGTTTTGTGATTCGAACTCCTTAACGAGCCGATTTACAAACCAGCTGCGGAGCTTAATGGGAAGATTGTATGCCTCGAAGAAGGACCATCCGCCGTGATGCTTGAGGAAAAAAATCTCCTCATAAACATACCGTTGATACTCATGTGTCAGGCCAAAAAAACGCGGCCGTTAATGGCACATTGATCCTCCCCTCGTGGCCACACTCAGGACAATCAAAATCCTGACTGAGGTCCACATTGGGCATCACTTTCTCGTACGCTGTACGAATTTCACGTGAGGCCCGGGCAGGGAGCATATCGATAAATTGCGCGACTAGGCTCTTATCGCTGGTACCTTTTACTCCCATTATAATAAGCCGAAGCTGATCGGTAATGTTGGTATCAGGGAGTTTAAGCTTTTTGCGTTTTTCCTTTTGTGCGGACCACCGAGCTTCGTCGGCGCCCGATAGAAGTTTAAGTTCTACTTCGAAATCGATGGATTCAAGCTTAACTGAGAAGTTTCCATTCTCTAAAAATGTCACGTTGGAGGGGATTTCCGTCGTGTCCTCATGGACAATCTCGTCTAAATCAAAGGTGTGGTCGATCGTTTCCTCGCAGTCCGGGCACATCACCCTTGTTTCGTAGTCTGCCCCGAAACCAGTAATACGGGCTGCCATTAAAATAGCATTCTTATCCCCAATTAAAAGGTCACCAATTTTGATGTTTTTATCTACAACCACCGCTTGAAGCATTCGATCAACGGCGAGGCCCTTTCGTAGTAGGCTTTCGGAAGTTAAAATATCTTCTTCTTTGGCCGTCATATGACGGATTTCCAAAGATTCCACGCCGTACAAGGCATGCCCCTCGGGATAAAATTGTCCCTTACTCGGGAGGTCTACAAAATCTGTGGGGGTTACAAATGAAAAAGCTGTGGCATTATCAGTTGTTGTAGGAGCCGGCGCACTCTGATCAGGGACGGGGCGTCCCGATAGTGCTCTCTCCAAATTATCTCTTTGTGTCATTCAACACCTTCTTTCTGTTTAAGGGCCCTCTAGCCAAACGTGCTGTCGCCCTCGTATGTTGCCCAATCATACCTTATTCCGATCTCAACATTAAGTAATTCATCACCAGAATAATCTAAATCACCAAAAGTAGCCGATTTAATAAACGCATTATTAAGCGTCCACGAGGCAACCTTCTCGCCGTTCCCGTCGAGTTCCTCTATCATCACAGTCCCCAGGCCGTCTACGGTAGCCGCCTCTTTATTGGGAGTCGCGAGGTCGCTCTCCGAAGCATTCGGATAAACGTACCCAGACAAACTAAGCGCCTCTAAAAGTGAAGCCTGGGCGTCGGGGCTCAGAGTGTTAACGATCGTCAGAGTAATTTCGTTCCAGGTAACAACGCCGGGGAAGTAATAAGTGTTGCCGAGATACTTGTGCTCAGTCTCGCTCAACTCAAAGGACGGCTTCGTGACCGACTTAGCAATGTAGGGTTCGTAACCGTTAACATTCCCCATATATACCATAAATCTATGTTGTCTTTTTGGTTCGGATGCTGCTGTATCCCAAAAGTTTGGTGCGCCCATTTTATAAGTCTCCTATAAAGTCTGTATTAACTAGTGTTGCTAGGCGAAAAGTCCTATCGTTTTTTAGCCTAGTCATCGAACGAAGCTCCTGTTCTCGTAATGTTGAAATCAATCGCAATAAATTCGATAGCTCGGGTAGGCTTCAGGAAAATCTGAGCATACATGATGTTCCGATCTACCAAGTCGGGAGTAGTGGTGGTTTCGTCCAATATCACCCGATAATCCGTAAGTCCAAACTGGCTCTTAACTTCTGCAAGGAAAGGATTAACCTTTCCAAGGAAACGATTCCAAGTCACCCTCACGTTCGGATCGAAGAGGAGGCGCGCAGCAATCTGCGAGATGCGCTTCTTCACAAAGATCATGAGTCGCCGCACGTTGATGCGGTCCAGAGCCGAGGGAGTTACCTGTAGGGTCTTCTGTCCAAAGATTACGATGCCCTCTGCGGGGAACTTCGCGATTGGATTAATGTTCGCGCTGTATAGGTCGTCCCGATCGATTCGACGCAACTGGTGCGAAACGTCCACCACGGGGATACCTGCTGAACCTTCCGTCAAGCCGCCGCGGTTGAAGCCGGCGGGAGCAAACCACACCTGAGTCTTGCGCTGCGAGCTAGAGAAGGTACCAACGGCCGCCACAGAGGGTGGTAGCCAGACAAAGTTGCCGGCGATGGTGTCGCGTGCACGAACCCAAGGATAGAATGCGCAACCATAGGAGGAGTTTAGGCCTCTGTCTCGTAGATTAGCAATAACAGTCCTCAGGGAAGAGGCCGTATTGTTTCGAGAGATCGCTGTGCTATCCTCGCGAGGCTGGAATCCCCCCTTAAGGTCGATAACTGCCAGAGCATCGGCTCGATCTTCACAAACCCGAAGAAGGTGCGTTGTTAGCCCTTCATGGGTCAGGCCCGGAATACTGGCGAGGTTCATCTCTACCACTTCGGGATCGGCAACCGAATCAATCGCCCTCTTAATAGAGTTAAACTGATAACTGTTCTGCTCACTAATGCTAGAAATGCCGTTAAGCAGGCTGCCGCGGAATGGATCCATCTCTGTGATGTCTAATCCATCAAATCCCGCATACAGGGGCACAGTGAATTGATCGAACCCGCGATCAAGAACACCTGAGATAGCCCCGCTCTGGCATGTTAGAGAAGTACCAGCTGCGTGTGAACCAGAAACCCAGTATGCGAAGTCGCCGGAGCCCGTCACGTCATCCAAAGTAAAGTAGGTTGACAGTTCTGAAATATTCGCGGACGCGCCGCCGAACATCGAGGCTACGAGGCCTCCGCGGGCCATATAGAGGTCAATATTTGATCGATCAAAAACGGTGCCCCCAGCTGTTCGCGTGGTCTGGATACCGAAGTAGGCATCAGTCGGGTTGGGCAAATTGCCCGCCGAAGCGCTGACGCGGAATTCCGGGGCCGGGTGAAGCACCGAAGCCGTGAGGGCTGATCCACTGATGGAGAAGCAAGAAGTGTTGCTGTTCTCGTCACCGGCGAAGCCGCCGACAGCCGTTGATGCGCTATAGCGATAATCTCCACCAATTGTTGAGGAGGCGCTGACCCAGTTACCCTTCGTCTCATTAACGGTGAGGGTACTATCGTCAAGATACTTGAGCATCCCCCGGAAGCCGAAGGGAAGGATACTAGCATCAATTGCATAGTTCTCCACATCATCGGCCATGGCAATCCGAATGAAATCTGAACGATTGTCATAGTTGCCCTCTACACGATAGCGTCGCTCATCAGCGACCCACTCGCGTCGTCGATCGCCGATGAGGCGTGCGACGTAGTTGAGGGAGTCGGGGTTAAGATCGCAATTTTCAAACTGTTCGACGATACGAACTACGTTATCGCTATCATCGAGCTTGCGGATCACCAAATTGAATGTACCAAAAGCGGACGACTCATTTGTCGACTGCTTAATATCTTCGATGGAAATCTTGAGATTTTTGTTGGTCCAGGATCCCGGCTCTTCGAGCGCATGAACTGTAAAGAGCCCCGGCATGCCTTCCACCGAGTAACCGTTGGAGCTTGTGCCCCGCTGTGCGGTGTCACTCCCGATAATAAGAGGAGTCTGGGCGCCCTGTAGAGGGTCTCTGTGGCCTGCTGCGGTACCATTGGTGGCATTCGTCAGAGGCACAATAGCCGCATAAGTGGTAGACGTCGAAGGAATGTTAGCCTTCATGTGACGGTCAAAGGTCTCGCCTAGCCAGTAATTTACAGTATCACTGGTAATAGTGCTATTAGTTTTCTGTGGGTTTGTATTAAAAACCTTACGAATATACTTGGAATCAGAAGTAGAGAAGTTGAAAACACTCTTTAGATCAGTTCCAGAAGTACCATTGTAGTTCTTAATTAACATGGTAAACTCATAGGGGACGCCGGTGTCGGCCACAACCACAGACGATCCTGAGGACTGAATTCCAGTCGTGGCTGTCGATCCTGTTGCGGCAACAATATTGCCTGATATTTGCAGGAGCGCCTGCGTTGAACCGGTGGTATAGAAAACCGCAGCGAGGGCGCCCTCAAAAGAACCAGTCGCATTCGAACCAGATGTAGAAAAATCACCAGACCAGGGGAGAGCCTCGAAAACTACGAGGCCCCAGGCAGTTGTAGCACCCCAGCCAGCATTGCCCTCTCCTGTAAGGGCTCCTTGGCCTTCAGCACCAAGAAGTCGAACATAATTGAGAGGACTGCTGTTTTTCAGATACGCTTGAGCCGCATATGCGCCGTAAGTGGTCGCCGTAGTGCTCGCTCCTGTGCGGAAAACATCCGAACCGCCGTTGCCCGGGGAAGGGGCTCCGAAAACATTTACAAATTCTTCAAAAGAATTAACAGTGATGGGGCGTAGGCCCGGGCCTTTCTCGGCGCGACCGATAATAACGGGGCCGATTCCTGCAGGCGAAGCCGGGATCTGAGAATTGTCGATTTCATCGACAAAGACTCCCGGGGAAACAAATCTGAAGTTTTTAACTGACATGGGCGTATCTCTCCTAATATGGGATCGTCTTATTAAATAGTATCCTAGATTTCTAACAGACGTATTCTCTTCTAATCAGAAGAAAATGTTAATCTAGGCTCCTTTGCAGCTATTCTCTATACTTACCGTCAGTTATGGTACGCGGAATGTCACCCACCACGGTGCGCTCGCGGCTAAATTTAAATTCGACAGCATTTTGACGAGTTACCATGCGAGGAGGTTCTTGATTTTCACCCTCTCCAATCAAATACCCTAATACCTCTACTGTTACAATGGTTTCATAATTCCGTTGTTCCATTCCGAGGTTAGTTTGATTGGAGTTGTCAGCAAAAGAACCATCAATAAATACTTCATATTCGTGACCCATTGATTTAATGCGCTTGGGCATGCGCGAATTGCCCGCAATCGTAAAGAATGGGCGTATCAGCTCATTCATTTGTTGTTGGTATTCAGTCCGGAGAGCTATTTCATAAGTAACCGTTACCCATACTGGTAACGGAATTGTGATGGTATCGTACACAACCTTGGCGGGCTTCTGTAGGTGATCACTCCCATTATACCGCCTAGAACGGACCTGGGAGTTGATGCCATATTGCTTCTTGGACATCGCGTTTTGGTATTCAGCCGTTTTCTTTTGATTAATGCGGCGCGCAATAGTAATCGTGCCGCCTTTAGCATCAGGCTCAGGATAAACATTCGCGTAGGGTACTCCTCGACGATCCGGCTCTTTGTTAACTCCAGTTCGGGCAACCGTGATTAATGGCAAAATCAAAGTTCCCTCTTTGTCTCGTAAATTTTTATCTTCCTTAACTTGATAGGCGCGTTCAGTGGTGGTCCACACAACAGGAACCTTCTGGAACCCTTCATTGCTGCTTATCTGTAGGTCCAGACTTACATTGACAAAACCATACATGGCACGATCAATAGTCTCAAGGCCCGAGGGCTGGAGCTTTACCTCTCCTAGCTTGTCCTCTACATCCTTGTCCTCTACTTGAGCATACCGCTTTGCGCGAGTCTTTTCCTCAATCTGTTTTTGAGTTCTTTTGCTGCGTGCCATGCGCGGGTCTCCTAGTTACCCTACGTATATGCCAGTGGGAACATTCGACAGAACTTTTTCGACGGCATCTTGCTGCTCGGAATCAGAGACTGCAAGTCTATTATAGGTGGTCTCGTCCAAAATTGCCTTGAGTTCATCACGCAGCGCAGCCTGTTCGGTTGCAGACTGCCCCAAAAGTTCGGCAGCGTTTAGTGTGACGGACTCTCCCGGGATGGGAACCTGAGCAAACTTTCCTCGTATCTGTCCTAGCATCTCCTTAGTTAATGCAAGGGCAAAACGACGAATCCACTGTTTACCTATAGAGTTAATGTTAGCATATGGAATATTATTGAAAGGAAGCGTATTAAGGTTGTTTATTCCCTTTGTTCCTTCGTTGCCGCGGCCAGTTTCTTCCCAAGGATTATACTCATTATCAATAGTGAAGTGGACCCAGAAGCTCTTCGGGCTCGTGGAGTCGGGCGTTGGGAAAAGACGAAGCATGTTGTCCTTAATCTCATATGAATAGTGAGATATCCGGGTCCAGAGGGCGTCCTCATATGCCATGGCTTGAAGCTTGTTCTGCCAGACCGGGACAATATCGAAAGTAGAGTCATCAGCATACTGTCCATAAGTACGCAGGTTGCCTACAACTGAGAAGCCTCCGTAATACCCATAAAATCTCCACATGGCACGCGGAGTCTTAAAAAAGACCTTTCGAATAATTACTCGTCGGTCGCCGACCTTTCCATAATAGGGAACGGAGGTGTCGGAGGATGCTGAAGCGGATATTAATGTTTGTAGATCGTAGTCTTGACGATTCGGGATAGAACTGACGGAAGCGGAGTAAATAGGAACAAGACCCCCCATTCCCGCTTCGGTAGCAAGACCCTCCGAGATGCGACGCACATACCCATAGTCAAAGCGCGGATAAGCTAATTCAATATCGGACCCAGAAAGTGCGTTGCCGCTAACAATTTGGCCATCATGATTAAAAGAGGCCGTCTGGGCGCCCAAAAGACTCGATAAAGAATTTTTGCTTTGGTGTAAATTGACGAGATAAGAATACTCCAAGACTGCCTCTTCATAGGCCGCGTAGACATTTCCCTCGGTCAACTCAATATCAAGAACGTCGCCACCAAGCTTTTTGTAAGTAAAAGCAACCTGATCCACTGCTCCTGACAGGAAGTTGGTAGATTCAACATATATTCCAAACGGAAGCGAGCTCGAAACATTCGCAATTGCGCCAGTGACAGGTAAAATATTTGAATTACTGGTCGACTTTGGATTTAAATTTGGGATCGCCACTGAAGATACCTCTTTTATTCACTACTAAATAGAAAGCCCCGGCTCTTTCGAGCCGAGGCTTTCAGAAAAGTTGACCGAAGTCAGCTCTAGACTAGATCTTGCACAACCACAAGGCCGTACATATCTGGACGCACCATCTTCTTGGCGTATCGAGTCATGACTCCCTTGCGGGGCACGAAATCTTCAACACCGAAGATTGTGGGTGTAGTCTGCAGTGGCACGTACGGAGCGTAAACATAGCCACTCTCAAGGAAGCTACCTCCGCGCCGGCCAACGAGGACCAGAGTACGCGGGAAGTATGGATCGACGAAAATGTCGAACTTCTTCGAAAGTGAACCAACCTTCACGGTTCCGATATCACCACGATCACTATCCGCAGTCACGTTAGCTCGGAAGCCGGCCGTGAACTCAAGGATGTTGGCAACTTCAGGTCCGCAGACGACGAAGTTGGCAGCACCGCGCAGAGTCTTGCGGTGGATCTGGGCAGAAACATCGTTGATTGTCTCAACGAGGGTCTCATACCACTCACTAACGTTACCAGTGAAGTCAGGTGTCGTAGAGGCACCCTGTTCCACACCAGTTTCGCGGTTGACGAAACGACCGGCAGCACGTGACCAGTGGCGGATGCCAGCGGTTGAGCCACGAACGAGGTCCTCAAGGATCTCGCGGTCGATTTCAAGAGCGATCTGCTCAGACAGAATCTGAGTAAGCTCGACCTCAGCGTCAAGGTTGTGGTAGGCGTTAAGATCTTGTCCTAACTCCGGGGTCCACTTAGCCTTGAGCTTCTTGGTAACCGCGGTGACGGCTACACTGTCGACCTTGATGTCGATCTCCGGAATGTTCGGACTATTCTCAAGTCCCCATTCCGCTCCACCAATAACAGAACCAAGGGCTCCGCCATTGTCGAAGTCGTCAGTCTCAGGCCATGACCAGGTGTTCGCAGCAGCTTCTGAACCAGACAGCGAATTAGCAATCATCGCCTGTGTAAGGTTAGAAGTTCCCTCGAAGACCAGGAGCAGATTGGTCGCAGAGCGGTCGCTAATTGGACCACCGTTTGACGCAGAGCTGTACTGAGTGAGACGTCGAACGAGACGAATGTGACCACCAGCGGAACCATTGTTCGCGGAACCTGAACCAGCGAGGAAGTTGAAACCACCAACGCCACCAGATCCACCAGAACCGGAAACCTGAATTGCCACAAAGTCATCCTTGTTAAGCTCTTCGCCCTCAAAGTTGAACGCGGACAGGGCCACTTCGGCGACGACGACGGGGGATCCCGAGAGATCCACATCAAAGTCGCAAAGCGAACCAAGCGTCAGGTGCGAACTAGGTGCAAAACCACCTGTAGCGTAGTAATCACCCGCAGTACCAGAAGCAACGATCGTCCAGTTACTACCCGCCAAAGTTGCCGAACCAGTCGGAGACGCATAACCGTTGTTAAGGGCATACGGACCAACTTCTGGATTAGATCCGGAAGCTAGGTTGATACCACCAGTGATCTGGGCACCCACGATTCCGCCACCATAGATGGAAGCGTTCGGTGCGGCACCAAGACGACCATTCGTGGACGAGCGCTCGCCAATATCAGGCGAATACACAAAGTCCAGGAAGAAGATGAGGCCCGAGGGCAAACTCATCGGTTGTACGCTCACGAGATCGTTGGCAATCAAGCCACCGAAAACGCGGCGAACGAGGGGGAATGCGACGGCTGCGAAGCCCTCAACATCGCCAGCTTGCATGGAGCTGGCCTCACGGAGTAACTCTTTCGCTTGATTCTCAAGCAGTCGAGCCATACCGTTCCGAACGACATCGTCGCCGAGACCCTCAAGAAGACCGGTGCTTTCCCACTTATTAATAAGTGCAGCACCTTCCTTCGCGAGATCACGATTAACAATACCTTCGGTTAGTTTTTGTACGATAGACATTTTTTTAACCTCCTATAGTATAATTTAGTCTACTAATCCTGCTAAACGCAGCATTCGATCCATTCTAGGATCATTAGTTACCTTGCTTTCACTCTTGGCGCTAAGTAACAAAGAGGTATGTTTAGAAACGGCCTCCCGCAGTGTTTCTGGTCTCAGGTGGTTTTTCCGACCTGGGACACCCACGGCGGTTTGAATGGTATCAAACAATATCTTTGCTTCCTCAACAGATGTGGCACGACTAACAGCTTCGACAATTTGGTTTTTTTGTCGCTCATTCAAGGAGGAGCTGCCTAATGCCTTGTTTTGGTAAACAAGCTTGGCATTTGCCAGATTCATCTTTCTAAGTTGAATCTTGGCCTCTTGTAACAGAGCGTGTAGCTCTCTAACAGAAACAGAAAGTTCTTTGGTTCTTGCCTCATAAAGATCGACGTCCGAAGGTGTACTCACCGTCTTCGCGTCCTCTTCTAATTCTTCATCTTCTTCGAGATGAGCCGCTGCGGCTGCGGCGATTTCGTCATTATTGGCCTGCTCTACACTGTTGTAAGCAGAGTTCACTGAGGACCACCCCTGAACTTGGGGGCTCATGTCAACATTAAGTAATTCATTCACAAGAGCATCAATCATTTCCTCTGAGAGCTCAACGTCCTCGTCAACGGCTTCTGGATTTTCGTCATCGGACCCAGTATTGGTAGTTGCGAGGGATTCTTTGTCTTCGGCCGAATCGTCCTTCAACTCAGTGTCAGTAATATAGCCGTCTTCCTGAAGCTCCAGGGCTGTATCTTCGCTTCCCATGATATCTTCGGCGCCGGCTTCGATGCCTTCGGCCTCTTCTTCTTCGAGGCGGGCCTTGAGTTGATCGAAATCAATTTCTACAATTTCATCAGGGGCAGGAGCATCCAACTCTTCGTTCTGAAAGGCGTAGGGGGTTTCCTCAAGAAAAGATGCGTCGCCCGGGGTGGCGGCCTCCTCCCCGGTCGCGAGTGGGTCGGCGATATCCATTTCTGCATCGCCCATGCCCATCTCCATAGCGCCCTCTTCCTGTTCTAACAAAGTATTGAGAGCCGACTTGACTTCGCGCGAATACTTTTCCAATACAGCATCCTCGGCATTTTTTAATGCCGCCTCTTTAAGCGCTTTCGCGTCAACAATAGCTTCTTCTAACAGTGAAGACATAGAATTACTCCAAATTCTGATATGTTATCAAAAATAAATAGTATGTAGGATGAGGAAATGACTAATAGTTCTAATTTCAATGCAGGGAGAAGTTGTTTTATTGATCATTGAGACGCGACGAGTCGTTTAGTTATCAGACAATCTCCACACTCGTAACGAATTAATGTTGTTTGTAGGTCCGGTGGTGGCGTTGTGGTTTCCGATTGCAGTTAGAACAACGCGCGCCGTCGACGGTTTGTTCTGATTTAATATCGCATATATATGCGCCATTTATTGCCATTTTATTCTCCTAAAGTGGTTATCCATGAGATCTGTTATCATTAAGAACAAACCAATTACCACCAGTGCTCACCACTGTTATGCTCTGTGGAGTGGTGCCGTCGATTCGAATTGAGTCTTGATCGCCCTCTAGATTGGGGCCCTGGAACTGTCCG
>Ga0080013_1001824_pt1 | contig 27040 bp, 39 predicted proteins | sample ETNvirenome_6_85_FD_69236 | JGI IMG/M metagenome (GOLD analysis project Ga0080013, IMG submission 69236) | Marine viral communities from the Pacific Ocean - ETNP_6_85 (SPADES assembly) (version 2) | ecosystem: Environmental > Aquatic > Marine > Oceanic | place: Pacific Ocean | collected 2013-06-19
CGTGTGGGGTCCGAACTCTCGCGCGAGACCCCGTGAAAATCGGTGCAAAGGTCCGATGTGTTACTTTGCACCACGGCCGGACGTAGGCCCGAGGCGGATCGATGGGAGCACACACCAAAACGACCCGAGCCACGCGCCAGGCCGCGATCCGGTCGCTAATCGAGGCTAACGCCTGGTCGACAGCAGCAGCCGAGGCCCTGATGGCTGAGTTTCGCTGCAGCCGGCGCACAATCTTCGGCGACTACCGGGCGCTGAAGGAGGGCAAGCTCGCGCCGCCTAAGCTCGTGAAGCTGCCGAAGCCCGGCAAGCGGATCGACCTGAGCTCCGTCGACCTCGAGCAGGTTCACCGCTGGCTGCTCGACCGGCTCTCCGCCGATCTGGCGGCTGGGACGTTCGTCTCGACTGCTCGGGTGAGCGCGTACCGAGAGATCCGCGCTATCGCGACGAACCTGCACGAGCTGCGCTCAGCTCAGCGCCCCGAAGAGGTCGCCGGTTCCCGGGACGAGGTCCGGGCCCGTCTGAGCGACGCCCTCGAGCGCTTGCCGGCTTCGCTGCGTCGTGCCGTCAACTCGTGAGCGCCGAGAGCCTCGAGGAGCTCTCTCAGATCCTGGCGACGGTGGAAGCCCTCGCCGACGCCGTGGAGCTCGACCCGGCCCGCTGGATGGCGTGGCTTCCTGGACAAGCCGCCTTCCTCGCCTGTCCAGCAAGGACCAAGCTCTTCCGAGCGGGGAACCAGAGCCTCGGGAAGACGACGGCGGGACTGTCGGAGGTTCACTTCCGATGCCTGGGTGAGCACCCGTTTCTCGATGTCTGCGAGCCACCGATCGAGGCCTGGGTGCTGTGCGCGTCCTGGTCGCAGTCCCTCGCCATCCAGGCGAAATACCACGCGATCGCGCAGGCTTATCTCATCGAGAGCACCCGCTTTGATCCGGTCAACGGCTACCACGCGAACCGGCCGACAGCTCGGTACCGCAACGGCTCGATCGTCCGGTTCAAAACCACCCAGCAGAGCGGCCTCGACCTCGCGGGGGCGACCATCGACGTGGCCCTCTTCGACGAGCCGCCAGCATCACCGCGCATCTTCGAAGAGGTCCGTAAGCGCCTGCTCAGGGCGAAGGGCGGCGGTGCTCTCCTGCTCTGCCTGACGCCGATCAACGCCCCGACGGACTGGCTCCGGGAGATTGTCGAGGATGGCCAGGTCGAGGACATCCACCGAGCGCTGACGCCCGAGGAGCTCGTGCCCGTCGGAGAGACTGAGCCGCTGTGCCTGCCTGACGGCCGCCCGATGGACGCGGCATGGATCGAGGCTCTCCGACGGAACACGCTCCCCTATGCGGTGCCGGTGGTCGTCGATGGAGAGTGGGAGCAGCGCGTGGTGGGTCGGGTGTTCTCGGCCTGGGACGAGACCCGGATGCTGATGAGCGAGCCCCCGCTGGCGCGGGAGTGGAAGGTCTGCCTGGGCATCGACCATGGCAGCAAGATCGGGAAGGAGGTGGCCCTGCTCATCTACGTGCAGGACAGCGGCGAGCACGACGTGGTCTGGGTGGCTGACGAGTACGTGGGAGTCGAGGGCGGCACCATCTCCGACGACGCCCGGGGCATTCTGGCGATGTTGCAGCGCAACGCGAGCCGGTGGTCGATGCTGGACCATGCCCACGGCGATCGGCTCTACATGCGCGGGACGCTCGACCGGAAGAGCAACCGCGACCTGATGCGGGAGATCGGCCGAGTGCTCGGGGTGCCCTATCGGAGCCTCTCTCCCTGGATCCGCACGGTCAAGCGTGGAGCAGGCCGAGGGCGCGGCTCGGTAGACGCTGGGTGTCGTTACCTCCATCAGGCCATGATTCGCCCGGGGCACTTCTTCGTTCACCCGAGGTGCTCCAAGCTCTCGGAGTCGTTGATGAGATGGGACTACTCCGACAACGAACATAAAGACGCCATCGATGCGTTACGCTACGGCCTGCAGTCCTTCATCTTCCGCGGGGACCGCGGCAAACAGGCCACCACCCAGAGGCTGTACCTGTACTGATGACACCTCGTTACCCCACGACGCCGACGCCGCCCCTACCCTCTGACCCCTACGAGGCCCAGCGCTGGGCGGAGAGCGCCAGGCGCCGCCGACAGCTCGATGGGACGTGGAGGTCTGACCTCGAGCGCCGACTCGGTGAGCAGCTCGGGAGCGTGAGGGCCTCGGCCTGGGGGCCCATCTCGCTGGCGCTTAATCCCTTCGCCTCGATTATCCGCGAGCTCTCGGTGCTGTACGACAACTCGCCCGAGGTGCTCCACGACGACGAGCGCGACGTGCGACTCGCTCAGCTCGTCCAGGAGGCCGGGCTGTGGTCGCTGATGTCCCGGGTCCAGCAGTACACCCTCGGGCAGCGGGAGTGCTTCGTCCGCCTCGACTGCCACGACGGGATCCTGCGCTATCGGCCGGCCTACGTCGACCTCATCCAGGCCCGCGCCCTGCTCGAGCGACCCGACGAGCCCATCGAGCTGCAGGAGTGGCGGCTGCGAACCGACCCGAAGACGCACGCCGACATCTGGACGGTTGACTGCTTCTCCCTGCTCGGCGAGCCCAGCTTCCGCATCTACCGCGGCGACAGCAACCAGGCGAAGCGCGGCGAGGACATGACCGAGGCTTACCTCGGCCGCAGCTACGACGGCGAGGACTACCCCTATCGCTACGGCTCCGGGGAGCCCTTCCTGCCGTATGTGCTCTACCATGCACAGCGGCCAGGAGATCGGCTCTTCGACCCGTACACGCTGAGCGAGCTCTCCGAAGGCTCCCTCGACGCGGCGGTGCTCCATCAGATGCTGATGCACACCTTCCGGGACTGCTCATGGCCACAGCGGTACGTCGTTAACTGCGTGCCCGCCGGGGCCGAGACCCTGACGGAGAGCGGAAACTCGCGGCGCCAGGTCGTGACGGATCCGGCATCTCTGCTCGTGCTCCAGCAGGCCCGAGACAGCGAGGACGCCGGGCAGGCGCTCGTCGGCCAATGGCAGGCCGGCGCGGATGTCGAGAAGCTCGAGGCTACCCTAAGCAACATCGTGGCCCGGCTGGCCCAGGAGGCCGGCGTGCCGCCTTCGGACATCCAGCGCCTGGGAGGCACCGCCCGCTCGGGCGTGGCTATCAGCCTGAGCAACGAGGGCAAGCGAGCAGCCCAGAGGGCCTATCGCTCATCCTTCCGCGCATCTGATGAGCAGCTTCTCGCGAAGAGCGCCAGCTTGGTGAACCTCTACGCCCGAAACCAGGGTCTCGACATCGAGCTCCCGGAGAGCGGCTACCGGGTCGTCTACCCCGAGATCCCGCTGAGCCCCGAAGAGCGCAAGGCCCGGCGCGAGGATGTCTTTGAATTGCTCGACAGGGGGCTCCTGAGCCGCGTCAGCGCTTACGCCCGCCTGAACCCGGGGGTTAGCCGCCGACAGGCTGAGCGGTCCCTGGACGCGATTAACGGGCGTCTCGAGGCAAGCGACGAAGTGCGCGCCGCCCGCGAAGAGGTCGAGGAGCTCATCGCGCACGTCGACGAGCAGGCCGCTGAGCGCCTGCGCCTGGTGCGCTCGGGTCTCGGTCACAGCTTGCGCCTACTCGACGCCGAGCTCGCCGAGGACATCGCCGAGGCTGGCGCGTCCTGATGCCGGTCCAGCGGGGCACCGACGCCCTCGGGCCGTTCTATCGCTGGGGCGAGACGGGCAAGGCCTATCACTTCCTGGCGGGCAGCCCGACCTCTCGGCGCATGGCCCGCCAGAAGGCCGAGCGCCAGGGTGCCGCCATCGAGCGCCGCGTCGGCTTGCGCCTGGTCACCGTCCCGCCGTCCCTGCGTGAGCCGCTGGGAGCGGAGCGCATCACCGTCCGCCGTCTGCGCGACCTGGCGGCATGGTTCGAGCGCCGACCCGCCGAGGAGCACGGCCGCCGCGGTGGCGCTCGTGTCCGGGCCTGGGTGCTACGAGCACTCAGCGAGGCCGACCCCGAGGCCGCTATTAGATTCTTGGAGAGCACATGAGCGACGACCCCACCACCACGCCCACCCCCGCACCGACGCCCACGGCGGCTCCTGCTCAGCAGCAGCTCATCCCCGGCGCCCCGGTTCCTTACGACCGGTTCTCCGAGGTGACCGAGGCCCGACGCCGAGCCGAGGCCGAGGCCGCGGAGCTCTCGGCGAAGCTCGAGGGCCTGAGCACCATCCGCCAGCAGGTCGACCAACTGTCTACCGCGCTGCAGGCGGAGCGGACCGAGCGCCAGACCGTCGAGGTCCTCGCCGGGCATGGCATCGGGAACGCGGAGCTGCGCGACCTCGTCCGATGGCAGTACGAGCGCCTCCCGGCTGAAGGCCGCCCGTCCTTCGGCGATGTCGTGGCCGCCTGGCGAGCAGACCCCGAGCAGACTCCTTACGCGCTCCGGCCTCATCTGCACCCAGCGCCGACCCCCAGCGGCGCACCGCTGCCGCGCAGCGATCAGGGCGTCGTGATGAAGACCGAGGCCAACAAGCCGCTGGATCCGTCTCGGATGAATCTCGACGAGTATCGGGCCCACCGGGACACGGTCAAGGGTGGCATCTGGGGCCGCAAGCGATAGCGCGTGCTATAGTCCGCGCGACGAGGCCGCCCGGGTCGCTCCCCGTTAAACGCGTCTAGGCTGAGTTGATACCCATCAACCGACCACATAGGCACGATCATGGCCCTCGCCCTTCCCTATTCTAATTCCGGCGCCGTCACTGACGGGCTGCGCCTCGCCGCCATCCTCCACAACGAAGTGAGCCTGCTGCTCGCTGACCGTGCGAGCCTCCGCAACCACGAGGCGATCGTCGACTACGGCGACATCTCCGGCCGCGGCTCCGCGACCCTCGAGATCCCTCTCCTGGGCCTCGACGGCTACGACGAGATGTCCAGTGTTGCCGAGGCGGCCGATCCGAGTGGGACCACCCTGACCGACGCCAGCCCGTCGATCACCATCGCGCGCTACGTCATCGAGCGCCAGATCACCGACCTGTTGCGACTCACCAACAGCGGAGGCGGCCCGAACCTCGAGCTCCTCGTCGGCGATGTTGCCGGGGCCTTCGACATGGCCGTCACGACTGCTATCTGCGCCCTCTTCGGCAGCTTTAGCAACTCCGTCGGGACCTCGACCGTCGACCTGTCCGTCGATGATTTTATGGCCGCGATCTTCCAGCTCGAGCAGAGCAACGTGAACAGCCGCCCGATCGCGGTGCTGGCCCCCGTCCAGGTCTCCGATCTGCAGTCCAGCCTTCGCCAGGAAGGCGGCCCGCTGCAGTACATCGCAGCCACCCAGGAGATGATCTCCGCTAAGGGTCAGGGCTTCGTCGGCTCCTTCGCGGGCGTTGACATCTTCAAGTCGAGCAAGGTGGCGACCAGTACCGGCCGACAGGGAGCCCTATTTGTAAGAGGTGCAATCGGTTTCGCGTCGGGCGTGGCTCCGATGGATGCCGGCCTCGACGGCTTCATCCAGAACAACGGCCCGGTCTCGATCGAGTTCGAACGCACCAACGGTGCCTACACCACGGTGTACGGACAGGCCTATTTCGGTGTCGCCGAGCTGCAGGACTCCATGGGCGTCCTCATCGAGACCGACGCGTAGTGATCTGGGGACGGCGAGAGCTCAGTCGCGAATTGTGCTCTCGCTGTCTCTCGTCGTCACCCTTTCACCCGAGAGCACATCACCATGAGTCAGACCCTTATTCCAGGCGTTCCGGTCACCCAGCACCGCCAGACCGCGAGCGAGACCATCCAGGTGCAGGGCTTGCGGCGCCCGATGTTCCAGCTTTGCTGGCACCCGTCCCGCGGCTATGACCTCATCGAGGGCGCCTTCGTCCCGAGGCTGCAGGAGTTCCCCTTCATGCCGGGCGTGCAGAACGTCAAGCCCGACGGGGGCTCGATGTACGCGCTGAGCCTGCACGCCAGGCGCGGCTGGATCCTCATCCCCACCGACGCGGCCAGTCCTGACGACACCCCAGACCGACAGCCCGGATACGTGCGGGTCTGGCCCTCGAGGAAGGGCGCCCACCACGAGCACGCATGGGTCCGATACGACGGCAGTCATGGGCGCTTCGTCCGTCGGCTCGACGCGGAGGGATACGCCGCCTGGCGCACCTCCCTGGTCACGCGTGGCATTCTGCCGTCCCCGGATCGCACGTGGTTCGACCATGAGCGAGACCGGCTGCAGACTGCCCGGGACCGCTTCGCCGGCCGAGCTGATGTGAACCCCTACGCGGCATCCGAGCTCGTCAAGGTCGACGAGCAGATCGCGGTGTTCGAGGCCGCCGTGGTAGCCGCGACGGCCCCCCCGAAGCGCACGCGGAGCCCGAAGCGATGAGCGAGCGCCGGGACATCCGAGAAGCCAAGGAACGATTCGAGGCGCGGCTCCGTCGTGAGGGCGCGAGCCCCGACTGGGCCCAAGCGAAGGCAAGAGAAATAGCACTTCAGCGGGACCGCGCTGCGGCCCGAAAGGAGAGAGACAATGGGTAAGTCGATGCTGGGCCGCAACCTTCTGCGGGCCGACGCGATCGTGAGTTACACAGCACTTGTGGAGGCCTCCATGACCTCAACGCAGACGCTTTTCAGTCTGCCTAAGGGGGCCGTCGTCTCGGATGCGTTCTTCGATGTCGTCGTCCCGCTCGCCGACACCGAGACGAACATCAGCGAGGTGAAGATCGCGATCGGCGTCTCCGGGTCCACCGCGGCCTATATGACCTCCACCTCGGCCTTCACCGGCACGGCAACCGCCGGCACCCGCTACGCGGACAAGACGAACCCGAGCACCTATCGCGTGATCTCTTCGGCCACCGATGTCATCGCGACCTGCTCGGCCACCGGGGCCAACTTCGGTGACGGTGCCGACACGGCGCTCGACGCTGGCGTGGTCCGTCTGACGGTCCTCTATCACGTGCTGCCCATCGCGATCTGATGCCCTCCCCCGTCGATGTCGTATACACGGCTCGGTTCCCTGGGCCGACCATGATCGAGCGCAACGTCGCGCAGACGCTCGAGCTCCGCGTGTACCTCAACGGGGCGCTCGTGGCTCCCAGCGCATGCACGGTGAGCCTCTACGACGCCGACAACGTGGTGCAGGTCGACGGGGCTACAGCCACCATCGCGAGCTCGTATAGCACCTACGCCCTGGCAGCAGCGACCACCACGTCGCTCTCCCTGGGTGTCGGCTGGCGCATCGAGTGGGCCGCTACGATCAGTAGTCAGGCCTATGTGTTCCGCAACGATGCCGCGCTCGTGCGGCGCCTGCTCTACCCCGTGATCTCGGACGTGGACCTCTTCAGGCGGGCAAGCGCTCTCAACCCGGCGGGCAACACCCCCATTACCAGCCTGAGCAACTACCAGGATTATCTCGACGAGGCATGGGTCGAGATCCAGGGCCGACTCATCGCATCCGGCCGCCGGCCTAACCTCATTATTTCGCCCTATTCGTTGCGAGAGGCCCATTTAGCGCTCACTTTGGCGATCGTCTTCGAAGACCTGAGCACAAGGCTCAATGAGGCATACGAGCTGCGCGCTGACGGCTACCGCACCGAGTACGAGCGGGCATGGGGAGAGCTCAACTTCCTCGTTGACAGCGACGACGATGGCCAGGCCGACGACCCCGACCACCGGGAGAGCGCAGAGGGTACGGTCTGGCTCAACAGCCGAGGCGCTCAACGATGGCTGCGCTAACCGTTAAGGCCGTGCGCCAGCGCATCGACGCGGCCATGCTCGCCCAAGGCTCGTTCAATACGAGCCGGTTCGCCGGTGCCATCTTCGGACGGGATACCCGCCAGCTCATGCACGGCGCCTACGCTGTCGGGGCTATCGAGACCTCCGTCTCGACGCGCCAGCGGCAGTTGAGCAGCGCGGGGGTCATGGTCGATACGTCGATTGATGTTCACATAGCCGGCCGCTATCGCCCTGACGCCCAGGTCGCCGACATGGACGCGCTCTTGGACCTCGAGGCCACCGCTATCCAGACCGTCGAAGGCATCAGCCGCGTTGACCTGCACATCCTCTACGAGCGCTCACGCCGCGAGCTCACAGCCGCGGCGGAGTTCACTATTTCCACGATCCGCTTCCGCGCCATCCACCGCATAGCGCTAGCTTAGGAGACGCCATGGCTTCCACCGTTGTTAAACACTTCACCGACGGGACGATCGAGTTCGCAGACGGCACCGGTACCCCGGTGACGCTCACCCTCCCTCTCGGGATCGGAGACTTCTCGGCCTCGGGCTTTCAACAGTCGCAACAGGATGTCAACGTCTACCAGTCCCGGGGCGTGCTCCGGAGTCTTCGGAAGGGTGCGAAGAATTTCGTTAGCGGCAGCTTCTCGGCCATGCTCGCGGACATCTCCGATGCATCCGCCGGGGACGCTATCGACTTCGTCCTGCAGCAGGCAGCCTACTCGGCCAATACCAGCACCCTCTCGGCCTCTGATGTCTATTGCGTCAAGGTCACGCTCACGATCGAAGGGACGGACCTCGGCGATGCTGCCGACCACACCATCGTCTTGGATAACTGCGTGGTCACCTTCGACGTGTCCGAGGGCGAGCCCGACACCATCGCATTCTCCTATACCAGCTATGCCGCTCCGGTCATGACCTGAGCCGACCACCCACCCCGAAGAGAGCACACCCCATGCCCACCCATCAGCTCGGCGAGCACGAGATCCAACTGCACCCGCCCCCCTCCATGGCCTCACGCTGGGAGATCTTCCTGCTCGGGCCTAAGAACCCGTGGAGGGCCTTCGGCGCCGCCCTGGCTGCGTGCTGGAAAGGCCCAGGCCGACCCGCTGCGACCCTCGAGCGCTCAGGCTGGAGCGTGGCCGCCTGGGGCGGTGCTGTCGTCGACGAGCTCGTCGCCCGAGGCATCGAGCCAGCCCAGGTTAACGCCGTGGGCGCGGTGGCCTTCGGCCTGCTCTCCGAGGGCCTCATCACCGAGGACCAAGTGCAGGCCGCGGGAAATGGCTCAGGCGCGGGGGCGCCGTTGACCGCGTGATCTTCGCGATCTGCCGTGAGCTGTCCCAGGCCCCCGCCTGGTTCTACGCCCTCGACCATGGAGAGCAGACGCTGCTCCTGGCCGACTGGCGGGAGCGGCATCAGCAGCCCGAGAAGCGGAAGGCTAAGCGGCGCCAGGTCTCGATCGGGAAGGACGCCAGCCCACCGGCTCGGGCCTTCTGGCTGCAGGAGTAGCGCCGTGGCCCGGATTAGCGTCACGGTCGACCCGAGCCTCGAGCGCTACGTCGATCGGCTGCTCAAGAGCTCGACCTATCAGCCCATCGTCGAGCGCCTCGTCGATGAGGCCGAGGACATCGAGCGCCAGGCCCGCGAGACCTGGCCCGTCTCTCGCACCATCCGGGGCGCCCCGAAGAAGAAGCCGCACAGCCGCGATCAGTTCGAGGTGGTCGTCGAGGTAACCCCGTCCCGGCTGCAGGTGCGCCTCGTCAACGCTGCCGAGTACATCACTTACATCCGCTCCTACCTCACGGGCCTGACCGACGACGAGCAGCGGCGCCTCGTCCGCCTTCGTCGCGGGGAAGACTTCATGGATCGCCTGCTCCGCGTGCGCTCCGGCCGTCGCCGGTCTGCCCTCACCACGCTGATCTCCCGGCCTGCACGTCGAGCCCTGCCCGACCTGCTCCGCGACCTGGGCGCCGACCTGCGGAGGCTCGCCAGCCATGGCACGCGCTGAAACCGTCGCCCTTAGCTTCGAGGCGGACCTCTCCGACCTAAAGCGCGACCTCGCGCAGCTCCCCGGCATCACCGAGAAGGAAGCGCGGGGGATGGTCAAGGGGCTCGAGAAGGGCTTCCTTAAGGCCGAGAAGGCGGCCGAGAAGGCGGCGAAGAACAGCGGGAAAGCCTGGGTCAAGAGCTCGGGGAAGATCGAGGACGCATCCGCCCAGACTGGCGAAGGGCTGAAGAAGCTCGGCCAGGCCGCGGGCGGCCCCATCGGCGAGGCTGCTGGCCGGATCGAGGCCCTGAGCGAGGCCGTCGTCGCGCTGAATAATCCCGTCGGCCTGGCTGTCATCGGAGCGGGAGCCCTGGCGGCTGGCTATGTCGCCCTGGCTGCTGCCATCGGTGCCGCGGTGCTCGTGGCCGATGACTTCCTCGAAGACCTCGAAGAGATAGGCCGCGCCCCCGTCATCGCGCCCGAGCAGATCGCCGCTATCCAGCGGACGAACGTGGCTCTCGAGGCCATGGGCGTCGTCGGGAAGGAGGCCACGGTCATCCTGGCGGGTGAGTTCGCTCCGGCGCTCGAGCAGGCCGCTACCCTCACCCTGGCGCTCGGTCTCGCCGCCCTGGACACCTTCCGCGTGTTCGCCGAGAGCATCGATACGCTGGAGCTCGTCGGCAACGCCATCATCGAGGGCCTGCTCGGACCTCTCGACATGGTGGGCGAGGTGCTCCTGGCGCAGGTCGAGATCCTGGCGACGGTAGCCGACGCCGTGGGCGCGGATGGTCTGGCGGGTGAGCTCCGACAGGCGACAGCGGAGATCGAAGCGCTCCGGGCCTCGATCAATGTAGGGGAGCTCCTCGACCTCACGACCGCGAGCATCACCGGGGCCGGTGCCTTCGGCGAATATGGCGACCAGGCCCGGGAACTGATCGACCAGATGCTCGCGACGGATGAGGCAGTCACCAAGACCACCGCAAGCATCGAGAAGCAGGGCGAAGCGCTCCGCTCCACGAGTGCCGCCTATGAGGAGTCGGCTCGGGCCGCGGCTGTCGTTGGTGACGCCATGGACACGCTTAACGGCTCGATCCAGACCTCCATGGACGATCTCACGAGCCAGCAGGAGAAGCTCGACGAGAACCTCGAGAAAGAGCTCGAACGCATCGACCAGGAGGCCGCGGGCCACGCGAAGGGCTCCGAGGTCTATCAGACATCGCTAGACGCCAAGCTCAAAGCTCAGGAGCGGTACGCCCGCGACTCGGCGGCTATCTCCGAGGCATTGGCCCGTCTTGAGATAACGCTGGCCGCGGAGAAGGCCACCTATGTAGTCAACACCGGGCAGATGCTGATGGAGGCGCAGATCGCCTCGCAGGACACCACGACCGAGGCGGGCCTGGCGGCCGCTAAAAAGGCGTACGGCCTACAGAAATCCATGGCCGTCGTCCAGGCCATGATCGACGGCGCGCTTGCCGCTCAGAAGGCGATCGCTCTCTTCGGGCCGCCCCCGTCGCCTGCTGGTATCGCGGGCCTGGCTATGGCCGCCGCTCAGACAGCCGCCACCATGGCGACGATCTCCATGCAGCCGGCGCCGAGCTTCCCGATGGGCGGGCTCATCCCGGCGGACCATGGCATGGTCGGCGTCTCGCCAGGTGAGGCCATCCTGAACCGGGGCGCGGTGGAGCAGCTCGGCCCCCAGGGCGTCGACGAGCTCAACCGAGGTCGACGCACCGGGCCCGAGGTGGTCGTCGTGAACCGCTACGAGCACCGGATCTTTGACGCCTTCGTCGCTGACAGCCTCGCCACCGATGGACCGCTGCGCCGGGCTATAACTGCGAGCGGTGGGCGACCCGGACACAGCCGCCGCGGCAGGAGGTAGGCATGGCCGACGACGTAAGCGGGACCGTGCTTCGCGGGCTCATCATCCACGATCCGCGCATCAAGACGGCGACCCTGGAGAGCTCCGAGAGCACCTACACCCAGGCCGACCCGCGGCCCGGGGTGCCCGAAGACCAGAACACGCCGCGCTCCGAGATGACCTTCGAGAGCTCCGGGCTGCAGTCGGCGAGCCAGCAGTTACGCTTCCGCATCGGCCGCGGCGGCTATCCCGGAGTGGATGCTCGAGGCGCGGGCGGCCTCTGGAAGTACGAGGCGGATACTGACTGGTACGGCCAGGACGTATACAACGCCATCACCGGCCGGGACTGGATCGAGTACCTGGACGATTCAGTCTCCACCGACAACCTCGACGGACCGCACGTCCTCCGCCTGGCCGACTCGTCGGTCATAGCCGCGTATCACTACTACACCGTGGCCAACGGTAGCCGGATCCGCATCAAGACCATGACGCCCGGGGGCGCATGGACTACCGCGGCCCACGTCTCGCCGAACCAGACCGTGATGTCCTCGAGCGACTTCAACCCATGTTTGCTCGTGCTGCCGAGCAAGCGGATCCAGCTCTATTACTGGATCAAGGACACGATCGCCGCGGTGGCCACGGTTCAGATGCAATACAGCGACGACGGCGGGACGACGTGGGCGCTCGGGAGCACGGCTTGCCTTCAGACCAGCATCGACATCAGCGCGACCTCTTCGGGCTTTTCCCTCGGCCGGATCCGGGTCGCCCGCAGCGACAGTCAGGTGCTGCTTGTGGCCGAGCTCGACAGCAACGATGGCGGGACGACGCTCTCCGAGGTGCTGACCCAATGGGCAAGCGATGACGAGGGCGTGACCTTCTCCGAGGTCGAGACCTGGGTGCCCGATGTGAACAACGGATCGCAGCCTTGCGTTCTGGCGGGCCTCGATGGCGGCTTCGTCGTCATCATCGCGCTCCTGGGCGCCACCGGGTCGGCCATGTACCGGCTACCCTCCGCCTTCGAGAAGCTCACCACCGCGGGCACGACGACCATGGGCGGCCTGACGGTGGGATCTGAGGTCATCGACGTGTTCCGCGACGAAGATCTCGCGTTGTACATGTTCTGGTTCAACACCACCGACGCGATCCAGTTGGTGCGCTCCATCGACGACGGCCTGACGTGGGTACATCTCGACGACGACAGCAGCAACGCCGCGGCGTTCTGGCATCTGGACGACGCTAACACCATGCTGAGCACGCGCGAGTTCACATCCACAGCCGTCGAAGGGCGAGCGGTGGTGCTGTGCAAGTTCACCACGGCCACCGGCTCAAAGGACGACGAGAGCCTGCTCTGCCTCTACGGTGGCGGCTCCTCGACGGTCACGCTCCCGAGCTCGGCGCTGTTTCGGCTGGACGCTAATCAACTCGCCTTTAATCGGACGTGGGTGGACATCGAGAAGCCGGGCGATACGGCCGACTGGACCCGCACCGGGGGAGGAACGGACACGCTAACCAGCGGGGGCCTCAACATCGCCACCACGGGCGGCCAGACCCTGATCTATGGCGACACGGGCGGCAACATCGGAACAACGAGCGTCGACGATCAGGTCGTCATCCTGGCCGAGCTCGACGTGCAGAGCGGCGGCACCCTGGCCACCGATAGGCTGAGCATCTTCGTTCAGCTCGCCGACGGCGCTAACGACTACTCGATCAGTATTCGCTTCATCTCGAGCGCCTTTCGCGTCTACGACAACCACGCCGGGGCCGCGGTGGGCTCCGATGTGAGCCTGACGCTCACCGATAGCACGCAGCTTCTGATAGCCGTCAAGAGCGGCGGGATCTCGGTGTTCTACCGTGCAACGGGCACCGCGTCGGATAACGCCCGAGCCTGGTCTGCTGGCCCCTCGGGAGCCCTCACCAGTGACACGGGCTCGCCGGCTGCTAACAGTTCCATCGCGTGGGGTCATCGCGTGGCCGCGGCGGGTGAGACGAACTGGGCTATGTTCCTATGGGCTGTGATGCTGCCAGCAGCGCAGGATCTCGGGGCGGGCTTCACTAACCCGGCCGACCTCTTCACTCGTCCTCTTTCCCGAGCTCCGATCGGCGTCGATGACGCGGTGAAGCTCGCCGCGGTGGACGGTCCCGGCCTCGAGGCCCAGACCTGGAACATCGACACCCGCTATGGCTACGCGATCGAGAACCTCGACCTCTCCCTCGCACCGTCGCCCAGCCGTCGATGGCGGAGCCTGACGAACCTCGAGCAGGACATCGTCTGGGATCTCCAGGGCCTGGCCGCGGATACCCGCTACGGCTCCACGACGCTCGGGTTGTACCTGGGCGCCATCAACTGGCAAACCGGCAGCCTCTGGGGCAAGGCCAATGGGGGGAGCTGGGTCAAGCTGATCGACCTGGACGCCTCGACGGGCATGACAGGCCTTGCCTATACGCGCACCGGGGACACCGTGGGCCCGAACACCGGGAGCACCGTCAACGCGGCGCAGTTCCTCCAATACGACGAGTACGCCGGGGGCTCCTTCAGCCTCTCCGGATCGATCGTGCGGCGGATCGTGCGGCATACGGAGGGCAGCTTCACCAACGACACCACGCGCCGGCCCACCCTCTTCCTCGAGGACGTGGAGGACGGCGACCCCGTGAGCGGCACGGGCGCCATCTGGTCGCCTCGGCTGCTTGCCATCCTGCACAACGTGTCCGACTACCGCTATCTGCGGCTGCGTATCGACGGGCAGGACACCGTCGGCGACTACTTCGAGATCGGCGCCTGCGTGCTCGGCCCGCTGGCCCTCTTCGGCCAGGAGTACAGTTGGGGGCGGGTGCTCAGCACCGAGGCGCAGGTCGAGGTCCAGACCGCCCGGGACGGCTCCCGCTACTCCCGCCAGCTCGGTGAGCCCCGGCGCACCGTCTCCTTCTCCTGGGCCGAGGGCGTCGATACGACCCAGGTCTACAGCTCGACGGGCACCAACGCGGTCCCTAACTACATCACCGGCACGCCCGGGGCCGAAGCGATCGGCACCCCTTACGACACCCCCATGCTCCTCTCGGGCGTGCTGGAGCAGATCAGCGGGCCGAATGTGCCGCTCGTGTACTGTCCTGCCATCGCCCGGGGCACCCCGAATACCGTGCAGTACACCGCGCGCCAGTCGGCGATCTATGGCCGTATGGTCTCGCCCGTGCGACTGGAGGCAGTCGTCGGGGAAGAAGAGCAGAGCGAGGTCATGCGGGTGCTGAACATCGAGATCGACGAGGAGGTCTGAGCCGTGCCCGTCGATGTCTGGAGCCGAGCCGAGCTGCTGACCGGGCCGCGCTACGTCGTGGTCACGCTCACCGTCGGAAGCCGCACGCTCTACTATGGGCACACCTCCGCCAACATCAGCCGCGCCGACGGCACGCAGATCCCTGTCGAGTCTGGCCTGCTCTCCGACATCGACACCCGCCGAGGGCTCACGCTCCAGGGTACGAGCGTCCCGCTGCAGTCCGTCTCTGTCGAGCTCGTCAGCCAGGCCGACGACTGGGCCGCCATGGTGGCGGCTGGCTTCGACCTGGCCGCCGGCTCGGGTGAGGTCGCGGAGTGGATACCGGGCGTGGCCTGGGAGAATCGCCGGATCCTCGTCTCGGGTCAGATCGAGGCCCCGACCTATGGCGCCCGGGGCGAGCCGCTGGCCTTCACCCTCAAGAGCCACCCCATGGAGGACCGCGGCCGCTTCCCGGCTTCTGTGGCCGTCGTGGATGCGACGACCTGGCCGAACGCTCATGAGGATGTCGAGGGCCGGCGCTATCCCCTCGTCATCGGCCAGCCTGGGCTCCTGGGGACGAACTATTACCCCGGCTCACCGGGTCTGCTGGTTCACGTCGCCGCGGGCACCGTGCTCATCTGCGACGGTCCCGTCGCGGCGTCGACGGTGCGGTATAGGCAAGAGACCGAGCCCGCGAAGTGGACATCCGCCGCCGTCAGCTCGGCGGACGATGGACGCGGGCGCCAGGTCAGCACGATCACGCTTCCGGCCGAGACATGGATCTCCGAGGCCAGCGGCCTAAACAGCACCACGCGCCTTGCCGTCGACAGCGGGGCGGATCTGGGTGATGCAGAGGACGGCTTCTATTCGGGGTATGTAGGGGTCTTCAGCGCATCGACGGCCACGGTAGCTCTTCGGAACGTGGAGTTCAGGATCACCCGCTGGAATTCGAACTACAGCTCGGGATCGGCTCAGGGCCGCGCCTGGGTCGAGTTGCCCGACGGCTCCGCCCTGCCTGCGGTACCCGACAGCGACACGGCCGCCGTCCGCCAGGTGATGGATGAAGGCGAGATCTGGATCTCCTGGGATGCTGATGGCGCCACCTACGATCGGACCCGCTCCGCGGCGCTCCGCAGCGCGGGGGATGTCCTCGAGTATCTGCTGGACCTCTCGACGCTCCGGGTTGACCGAGGGCGGACTGCAGCCGCGGCGGACCTGCTCCGGGGCTATCTGATCGACACCTACATCGACGAGCAGGTCGGCGTCTGGGAGTGGGTCAGCGCGAACCTGCTCCCCGTGCTGCCCATCTCGATCCGCTATGGCTACCAGGGCCTCTATCCGGTGGTCTGGCGGGCCGCGGTACAGGGCTCCGACCCGGTGGCCCTGCTGGATGCTGACCGCTCCGACGTGGTGAGGCTCGGGCCGGTGCAGACCTCGAGCACGCTTCACGGCGAGCTCATGAACGAGATCCGGGTAGCCTACGCCACCGACGCGGAGAGCGGCAGCAGCCGGGGAACCTACCTCCTGCACGGCGACCCGGACCAGATCACCAACGACGCCACCGCGACGAGCTCACGGCTCACCCGGATCTCGGTGGCCCGCTACGGTGAGGCGCCGGGCGAGGTGCAGACCGATGTCATATGGGACAGCGCTACAGCCGCCGCGGTCGCCTTCTCCCATGCGCTCCTCTCGGCGCTGCCCGTGCGCGTCGTCAACTACACCGCGCCGCAGGAGTTCGCATGGCTCGAGGAGGGCGCATCGGTCCAGGTGACCGACGCCGATCTGAGCCTCTCCGAGACGCCCGCGATCATCACCGAGCTCGAGGAGCTCTTCGACGGGACCGTCCGCGTCGAGCTCTCCCTGCTCGATCCCGCCTGCCGGTGATATTCTGACCCCTCCCACCCCCGACTGACTGACTGACCGAGGAGACCCCATGGCTTATGCTGCCGTTGTTACCGTCACCCGCCGAGGCTCCGAGATCCTCGTCGAAATAGCCGAAACCGACTGTGAGGCCACGAGCGAGGCCACGGTCACCATAGCGGTGAACAAATTTCGGTTGCAGAGACAGCAGTGCTCTCTTGATGCTGGCACGGGCACCACGATCGACCCCATCATCGGCAACGCGACGAACCCCAGCGGGATCGACCTGCTCCTGAGCAACGGCACCGCGGCCCAGAGCGTCGACAACAGCCTGACCGGCGGGATCTGCTGCTACGACGCCGACGGGGTGCTCTACCACCGCAGCCAGCCCGACGCGGGCACCGACAACACCGTGACGACCCTCTACCTGCTGACCGTGGGCTGGTAATGGCTGTCACCGTCCCCACCATCAACAGCCCGACGATCCCCAGCATCGACGGCGGGCCCGCTGTCGCCGGTGGGCTCACCTACACGACGGTCACCCTCTCGGCCGGCTCCCTCGTGCAAGATCCGAATTCGGCGATCGATGCGACCACCAGCTATGGCGCCACGAGCGAGCTCGTGATGGCAAACGTGGACCCGGGCAACATCAACGGAACCCCCGACTGCGTGCTGTGGGACTGGACTATCGCCGATCCCTTCGACTTCGACGACAACGTCGCGATCCTCATGCGGCTGAAGTGTACCGGGACGCCGACGAGCAACTGGATCATGTACCTCGGCCTCTATGACGGCACCATCGGCTCGAACCAGGGGCTCTATGGCTCGCTGCAGACGAATAACGGCGGGACGGGGGCGCAGACCATGGGCTCTCAGAGCACCTTCGGCCAGGCTTCCGCATCGGTGCAGGCTAACGGCGGCTCTCTCGAGGTGGCCTTCTCCCTCGACCCGCTCGGGACGCCTAACCCCCGCGGCAACATGGTCAGGAGCTACAGCGCCACCGGGCCCGCCTTCGGCCGTGCTGAGCGGAGCGATAACCCGAGCTCATGGACTGCCAGCGCCGTTAAGGGCTTCCTGGCCTTCGGTGCCACCGGCACCCGGGACGCGGGCACCTTCGCGGGCGTCGAGATCCAGTATCTCGTGATCCCTCGCTGGACGTGAGCCGGTGGGATCTGCTGGTGAGGGTTGCCACGCTGCCCGAGCTGTCGAGGGCCCGTTATGGGTTCACGTCGCGCCGCCGTGGTGGCTGTCAGCTCGACAACCCGAGCGGGGACGCCTGGCCGCGCTCGGACTTCCTGAATTGCTGTACCTTCGTCGCGCAAGCTCTCGGCCTGGCGCAGCATCTTCTCGGGTGCGGAGCTCGTCTCAGCCGCGACGACTGGGCGACGGCGATGTGCCATCGCGTCGGTGACCCGGGAGCCCCGAAGATGGCGGCCGACATGGGCCTCTCGTCGGGCTTCGAGGAGGGCCTGCCCGAGGACTACGTCGAGGGCGAGTGGGGAGTCGCGCAGGGCTGGCGGGCCGGTGGTGGGCATAGTTGGCTCTTTCGCGCGGTGCCGGCTGGCGAGGGCGCAGGAGAGATCGGTTATCTGATGCTCGAGGCCGTCGGGAAGCCCAGCGGGGGCGCCTGGCGCGGCCTGGATGGTGTCGGCTCTCGGACCGTGCCCTCGGTGCCTAACGCCCGCAACTGGGGCGACTGGTTCCCCGAGGGCGTGACGGAGCCGCTCTCTCACGCTGCCCATGCCTCTCTTTTCCCCGTCCTCTACACTGCGCGGCTTGCCTGATGCCTCTCACCATCTCCGAGACCCTCGATCTGGTCGCTGCCATGGCCGCCCTCGGGGATGACCTGGAGCTCGCCGGGGCTCGCCTGCGCGTCGATGCTCAGCAGCTACGGGAGCAGGTCGAGAAGGCCCGCGCGGATGGAACCTGGACGCCCGCCGAGCGGCGGCGCGTAGCCCGTGCCGGCTTCCGGCTCGGAGCGGATGCCGCGCCTGCGGTCTCGAAGCTCACCCCGATCCTAGCGGCACTTGCTCGCGATGTAATGGACTGATCTCATGCCTGACACCGATCCCGGCCTCGCCCCAAGTTCCCTTGCAGCCGCTGCAGCGGCCGCCAGCGCGGCCACCGGGGGCCGTGTGCCCTCTTGGGTCTATCTGGCCGCAGTCTCCGTCCTGGGTGCCCTGGCGGCCGCTGGCGGGGGTGCTGGCTCCTTCGTCGTGACCTCCGCCAGTCCCGCGGCCGACATGCTGCATCAGCTCGACGACCACGAGGACGAAGGCCACCCGACCATGGAGGTGCGGATCGAGGCCATCGAGAAGGCCCAGGCCGACCATGCCGAGATGCTGCAGCAGCTCCGGGACAATCAGGTTGCCATCTGTACAGCGGTGGACGCTGACTGCGTCCGGTGACGTGGTGCAGATCGAGCTCGTCGGTGATGCCTCGGATCTGACCTCGCTTTGCGAGCAGTTCGGCCGCTGGCCTGGGACGACCATGGATCTGGATATCCTCGATGCCTCCTTCGTCCTGACCTGGCGGGGAGATGCGGCCACGCTGCGGGCTCTACAGGTCGCGCTCGAGCAGTACTGGGTGAGCGGAGTGCTCGTTAACGCTCGTCTGGAGTCGGAGACCTGGGCCGAGAGCTAGTGATCTCGGGCTGATCGTCTGGCAGCGGTTCGCCGACGTGCGGACAGCGAGGGCACTGGGTGTCCTCGGCTGTCCAGATGTGGCCGCAGCCGATGCAGGCGCGGGGCTGGTTCATTCGTTCTCCTTGATGATGAGGGCACCATGTTCATCGAATGCCAAGCCGCGAGGCAGTCGCGCGCCTCGCCGGGTGCGCCTTGGCGAGTGCAGGCCGCAGTTCCTACAGTGCCACGTAGCGCGCTCCTTGGTGCCGTCCCATTGACTCGATCTGTCATGCACAGCGCGCCCATCACCATCGCAGCAGGGACAGGCAGCCACCTTGGCATTACCGCTCTCGATGTATTTGGTCTTGCGCAGCATCTCGTTCTCCTTGGTTGTGCCTGGTTTACGTGGGGGCGCTGGGATCTATTGCGCCGCGTGTAATGACCGTCACCGAGCCATGAGACCCGCGGGCCGGTACAGCGTCACCTCGAGGCCCGGGGTGCCTGCACGGCACGCGATCTGCTTCCGGGCGCTCACCTCGACGAGCAGCGCGTCGTCCTCGATGATGCCGGCCCGCTGGAGACAGTCCGCGGCCGCCTTCAGGTAGTTGTCCACGTCCCCACGTCCGCGGCACATGTACGAGCTCCCGCCCTCCCATAGCTCGCGGGAGACGTAGGACGGGCGGCGCTTCGGCCTGGGCAGGTTCACCTCGACCCGCAGCCCGAGCAGGCAGTCGAGCGGCTCCGGTTGTCGTCGAGCTGCACGCAGCACGAGCTCGGCGCAGATGCTCCACGACTTGTAGCGGGGGCCGGTGAACCGTCGCCCGCTATGGCCGCGGGTGCGCTGCCATGGGACCGGGGGCCCGGGGATGTATGCCCTGAAGGGGCACCGCTCGCGCTCGCGCTTCTCGGCTTCTCGCTGGAGGCGCGGCCGATAAAGCCGATACTCCTCAAGGGTCATGTCGTTGGGCTCGACCTCGTCGAAGTTTCGGATGGTCACTGGCGCCACCGCTGCGCCTGCTCCCATCGCGCCAGGTCCAGCCAGTAGCGGGCCTCTCCGGTGTCGTCGGTCAGGTCGTAGTCGGCGACCTGGGGCTCTGGCTGGATGAGCAGTCGGGCCGACTTGATGTCCTGCACGAGCCATCGGAGCCGGTCCCGCTTCGGGTGCCGCTCCACGTGCAGGGTCTCGCAGGCAAGCCGCACGAGCTCGCCGGCCGAGAGCAGGAGGGCGTCGGCGCTCATAGGGGCTCCTGTCTGTAGAGCTCGACGCCTCGCCGGCACCAGCTCTCCGAAAGGACCAGCGGATCGCCGTCTTTGCAGGTGTGCTCCGAGCCGAGCGCCGAGAGCGTCGGATAGGCGCAGCGTCGGCACACTCCCAGGCCCTCTCGTTCCAGCAGCCGTTGAATCGCCTCTTCCGTCTCACGCTGACGCCGGATCCTCACTTTCCCTGGGCCCAGACGGGCCCCCAGGTCTCGACCTTGGAGTATCCAGTCGCGCACGTCGCCACCGCTGGACGCCAGCCATGACGGGTTTACCGTGCGCCGAGCCAGCGCCCACAGGTCGGCCTCGCCCTGGACAGCGGGGGCCGCCGGCTCCAGGAGCACCGGCTTCCGGTGGCCGTAGAGGTAGAGGCTGACGACGATGAGCTGACGACGACGGAGAGCGACCCGCCCGTGCTGCTTGACGTATTCGCGATCCTCGCGACTGCTGATCATGATGGGTGCTCCTCCTGGACCCAGTGTCCCGTTGTGATGGGGCCGACATGGCGCCAGCCGTGACTCAGCGCGTAATGTCGCGCGGTGGTGGTGGGGATGCCGAGGAGCGCTGCAGCATGGCCGACAGGGTGGCCCAGGCCGAGCAGACGCCCGAGCCGCTGAGCCATCGCGGCAACGTAGATCCGCCGGGGAGACATGCCCCAGCGCTTCCTCGCCATCATTCCGAGCGCTTGCGTCGTGCGGCCGACTATGGCAGCGACCTCGGCGGGCCGGTGGCCCTCTTCGAGCAGCCGCCGGATCCGCCGGATCTCGGGGTAGGTGTAGGGGGAGCCTGACCGGGTCACAGCAGCACCTCGGAGAGCATCCAGACGAGAGGGATCTGCACCAGGAGTGCCGCGTGCAGGGCGAGCTCTCGGCAGCTCATCGTGACACCTTCTCGGCCCAGGTGAGATGCTCCTCGAGGTGCTCGTCGAAGCGCTCGCGGAATGCCTGACGCTTCTGCCGCGACCACCACGACGGCCGCCCCCAGCCCTTGATGTCCTGGGTCCAGCGGGCGAGGCCCACATAGTTCATGCCCATCTCGCTGAGCCAGGCGCAGAAGCCGCGCCGGTCCTGCTCCCAGCTCTCGTCGTGGTGCTCAGCATCCACCGAGCCCCGTCCAGTGTCCTGCGGTGGTGCCTTCGGCTCGACCTTCGGCCAGTCCGGGGACGGCTTCGATCCGTAGCTGTCGAGCTCCTCGGCCGCGGTGCCTCGTCCCGTCGCGAGCCTAAGCGCCCGGCTAACCGCCCGGGTCTCGGCCATCCGCAGCCAGTGAGGCGCGATGTTGCGCGACACGTTGGCGGGGGACGCGTCCCCGAATGCCTCGAACGTGCCATGCTTGACCACGACTGTGGACCGGAAGACGGCGAGCCGGGCCTCGTAGTCGACGTGTACGAGCTCCGACTGAACCCGGTTCAGCCCGTGCTTCTCGGTGGCCTCCTGCACGAGTTCCTCGTGCGTGACGTAGTCCCGGCCCTGCAGCTTGATTGTCATGGTGTGCTCTCCTTGGATGCGGGCCAGACGGCCCAGATGTAGCCGGTGTCACTCACTCCGATCAGGGCGCACCGATCTGCGCGGCACTGGGCACGACCCCATGCTGCCCGGGGCGGGCGGGGCACCAGGCCTGCGTCTGGATGCTCTCGCAGCACAGCCGCGAGTTTCTCGACCCGGCACCGCTGCCTGTTGCCTGTGTGCCCAAGCTCGGCCAGCATGTCGCGGGCCTTGGTCTCCGACGGCTCGACCCCGAGGGCCCGCGCCTGCTCCGGGCTCACCGTGAGCTGCTCGACGCGCTCGACGGCGTAGCCCTGCGAGGTCCAGCCGCCGAAGGGCAGATCCTCCCGGCGCCCACGGTAGACGGACGCCCCGGGCGTCGAGCCGGTGTCGGTGACCTCCTGCCCGTGCAGGGCCCAGATCGTGAGGGTGTCGGTGCTCATGGTGTGCTCTTCGTCGGTGCGGGATGGTCAGGCTTCGCCGGTTCGGCGGCGGCCGTGCTCCTCGGCGGGTTCCAATGCTTGAATGACCGGAGCTCTGCTGGGACAACCTCGGGGTCATAGTCCACCAGCAGGCCCAGCAGATGCCCGTTGTCCATCGACCATTCGATGAGCTGATCCCGGGCGGTCTCGAGTGCCTTCTCGGCCTCATGGAGTGCCTCGATCAGCTTGGTGTACTGGGTGATGTCGCTGTGCAGGGCTGCGATCTTGTCGGTGCTCATGGGGTGCTCTCGCATTCGGTCAGGACATGGGCCGGGATGTCCCATGGGCCGAGCACGGTATTCGTCCACGCTCGCATCTCAGCGCCGGTAGGAGGCCGCCCTAAGTACTGGCGCAGGCGCCTGAAGAGATCCTCCACGCTTCGGGCATCGAAGACCTGGGAGCGAGTCAGCGGCTTTACAAGGGACGGGATCTTGTCGGTGCTCATGGTGTGCTCTCGGCGGCTGGGCAGGTCGGCAGGTCGTCGTAGTCAACGCGATCCATGAAGGCGTCGATCAGATCGTTCTCGGTCGTGGTGAGCGGTGAGCCGTCTGCACGGTCGATATAGGGCATGCAGGTGACCTTCGGGTCGTCCTTGGTTGCCCAGAGCATCGCCAGCGCTGCGGCGTCGATGGAAAGGTAGAGGCCCTCGCGAGTGGGCGCGATCAGTCGGTACTTGCTCATGGTGTGATCTCTTCGTGGGTGGTGGGGCATGCTCAGCTCTTGCAACCTCACGGGCGCCAGTTCACCGAGAAGAGGCCTGCCCGCCTTTTCGCGACCTGCACACCCGCACTCGAGACGGCCCCGCATTCGAAGATGAGAACCTCGCGGCCCGATCGGAGAACCACCCGAAGCTCCTCCTCCGCCAACTCATGCAAGAAGTGCAACCGAGACGAGCGGTTGCCAACGACGAGATCCTCCCATCGCGAGGAGACCTCCACCAGCTCCTGGTGCGTCAGCGGGCGGGCCATGCCGTTGGGGGCGTGGTCAAGCAGGGTGTCGGTGTCGGTGCTCATGGTGTGCTCTCTTGGTTGCTGTTGCGTCTTATGTACGGGGATACTATAGACTTGTTGCATGCCGTGCAACAATTCAGGAGAGCACCCCATGATCCTCCTCCTCCCCGATCCGGCGCAAATGTGCGCGGAGTCTATGCTATCGACCATCGAGAGCAACACCCGCGACGGGCTCGCAGCCGCTTGCGCGACAGGCAAGCGCTCCGAGGTCGCGGTGGATCTCGGCATCACCGAGGCCAGCCTGAGCCGGTATCTCCGGGGCCGTCAGCGGATCCCGCTGGACCTGGCGCAGCGGGTAGCAGACCGGGAGTGCGTGCCCTGGTCGCTCTGGTCACAGCTCGACATCGAGCAGGCCCGAGCGATGGCTGTCGTGCTGAAGATCCTCGCATGACGTGGAAGCTTCAGACCTCCGTCGATGACTGGCTCGTCTCGACGATCCGGCTGTGCGCTGACCACCGCCAGAGCTACAGCCCCGGGCCGCCCATCCTCTACGAGACCATGGTGCTGAGAGATGCCGACGAGTGGCCATTCTATGAGGCGCGCTACTGCGTCCAGGCCACCGCGGAAGCCGACCACCGCCGAGTAGTAGCGGAGCTCCAGGCCGGCACCGACCCCGGCGACATCAGCAGCGGGGCCTCGACATGACGGATCTCATGGTCGACATCGAGACGCTCAGCACCCGAGGCAACGCCTACATCCTGAGCGTGGGCGCGTGTCCCTTCGACGAGCGCCGAGCCGGAGAGCCCTATGTCTGGCGCATCGAGTGGGCCGAGCAGCCGGGCGCGCACATCGACCCCAACACGATCCGGTGGTGGCTGGAGCAGGGCCTAGAGCCGGGCTCCGACCTGCTCAGCCTGCGCGACGTGCTCCTCGAGCTGCGCCGCATCATCACCCCGGAGATGCGGATCTGGGCGCGCTCGCCTGCCTTCGACCTGACCATCCTCGGCCACGCATACGAGCAGGCCGACCTCCCGATCCCATGGTCGTGGTGGCTGCAGCGGGATGTCCGCACGCTGTGCGACGGCGAGGCGGACCTGCCCGACCATGGAGCGCTCCGGCTGGTCAAGCATGACCCCGTCCACGACTGCCTGGTGCAAGTGGCCCAGGTGCTCGAGGTGAGACGACGACGACGACGACAGGAGAAAACATGAGCTATGCCGAATTGATCCGACAGAAGCAGGAGGTGCAGGAGTTCTCCTCGGCTCCCATGGTGGCCATCGACCCCGCGCTATTCGACTATCAGCGGGATCTGGTTCAATGGTCGCTCCAGCGTGGACGGTCGGCCATCTTTGCTGACACCGGGCTGGGCAAGGCTGCAATGCTGCTGGACTGGGCGCGCAACGTCAGCAGCGAAGGCCGGGTGCTCATCGCGGCGCCGTTGGCAGTCGGACATCAGATCGCCCGCACCGAGGCGCCGAAGTTCGGCGTTGAGTGTTCCTATGAGCGGCACGATACGGGCGCTCCCATCATTGTGACGAACTATGAGATGCTCCATAGGTTTGATCTGAGCAAGTTCGATGGCGTGGTGCTGGACGAGAGCAGCATCCTCAAGTCATTTACTGGGAAGTTTCGCAACTCTCTCATCGAGACCTGCCAGAACATCCCATATCGGCTGGCTTGCACGGCAACGCCAGCGCCTAATGACTTTACCGAGCTCGGTAACCATTCCGAATGGCTCGGAGTCAAGAGCCGGTCTGAGATGCTGGCTGAGTTCTTCGTCCATGATGGCGGATCGACTCAAGATTGGAGGCTGAAAGGGCATGCTGTCGATCCATTCTGGCGATGGGTCTGCCGATGGGGTGCTGTCATCAAACGACCATCAGACCTCGGCTACGATGACTCGACGCACATCCTGCCCCCGCTGCACCAGCACACGGTTGACTTACCCATGGACCATACCCAGGCATGGTCCGCAGGTACCTTATTTCATGAGACGGCAGCCGGTCTGCTCGAGCAGCGACGGCTGCGCCGCTCCACCCGCGACGAGCGCGTGCGAATCGCGGCGGATGTCGCCAACAGCACATCTCAACCCGTGCTCATCTGGGCGGAGTACAACGACGAAGCTGACCTGGTAACCAAGGCCATCCCAGACGCCGTTCAGGTCTCCGGGTCAGACAAGATGGACGATAAGGTCGACCGTCTCATCGGATTCGCCGAAGGCCGTTACCGGGTGCTGGTCTCTAAGGTAAAGATTGCCGGCTTCGGTATGAACTGGCAGCACTGCGCGAGCATGGTCTTTCTGGGGCCGAGCAATAGCTACGAGCAGACCTATCAGGCCATTCGTCGATGCTGGCGCTTCGGTCAGACGGAGCCTGTCACCGTCCATACGGTGTGCTCATTCGCTGAGCAGTCCATCGTGGCCAACCTTGATCGCAAGCATCGTGACGCGACCATCATGGCAGACCGGACACTTGCTGCATTCCGAGAGGTCATGCGCGAATCCATCGCGGCCGCGGGTCGTCAATGGGATGCCTATGACCCACATACACCCATGAGACATCCGTCCTGGCTGGTTCAAGGCGGACATCAATGAGCACAGGAGAGACCATGAACGTACTCGACCAAGCAATCGGCGATAACTTCGCTATCTATCGCGGAGACTGCGTCGAATTGCTGCGGGGCATGCCCGACGAGAGCATTCACTTCAGCGTATTCAGTCCGCCATTCGCGAGCCTCTACACTTACTCGGGGAGCCCTCGGGATATGGGTAACTGTGCGAATGATGATGAGTTCTTCGCGCACTTCCAGTATCTCGTGCGGGAGCTCTACCGAGTGCTGCTGCCGGGGCGGCTGGTGTCGTTCCACTGTATGGACATCCCGACGAGCAAGACGCGCAATGGTCACATCGGCATACGGGACTTCAGCGGCGCCCTCATTCGAGCATTCGAGGCTGAGGGATTCTACTATCACAGCCGTGTGACTATCTGGAAGGATCCGGTAACGGCGATGCAGCGGACAAAGGCGCTGGGGCTGCTGTGGAAACAGATCAAGAAAGACTCATGCATGAGCCGCATGGGCCTGCCTGACTTCGTCATCACGATGCGGAAGCCTGGCGTGAATCCGGAACGCGTCTCTCACACCCCCGAGGACTTCCCCGTCGATCTATGGCAGCGCTATGCCTCGCCTGTCTGGATGGACATCAGCCCGAACGACACGCTCCAGTATCGTAGCGCCCGTGAAGAGGACGACGAGCGTCACATCTGCCCTCTTCAGTTGCCCGTCATCAGACGCTGTCTCAAGCTGTGGAGCAACCCCGGAGACGTTGTCCTAAGCCCGTATGCTGGCATCGGGTCTGAGGGCGTGGTGAGTCTTGAAGAGGGCCGACGGTTCGTCGGATGCGAGCTCAAGGGATCCTATTACAATCAGGCCGCGGAGAATCTGCGGATCGCGGAGCTGCCCGACGCGCAGCAGGGCCTCTTCGCGGATGAGTCGGGCAGCTCAGCCGTCAGCGCATCGTGAGCGAGCTCGGCGCAGACCGCGAGACGTTGGAGCGGCTGGGCGAGGACATCGCGTCAGGTGCTCAGGTCGGGCTCTTCGGGTGACCCGTTGGGCCC
>Ga0080013_1001825_pt1 | contig 27040 bp, 29 predicted proteins | sample ETNvirenome_6_85_FD_69236 | JGI IMG/M metagenome (GOLD analysis project Ga0080013, IMG submission 69236) | Marine viral communities from the Pacific Ocean - ETNP_6_85 (SPADES assembly) (version 2) | ecosystem: Environmental > Aquatic > Marine > Oceanic | place: Pacific Ocean | collected 2013-06-19
AACAAGCATATCCATTACACGGGGGATATCTTCAGGTATCTTATCCTTTGGAATGTCTTCCATTTTCTTACCCTTAAAGATATTGTCAAAGAAACGCTCCAGAACAATTTTGGATTCTGTTTCCTTTTGTAACCTAGTAACGGCATCTCCAATTTCCACTTTTTCAGGAATTAATGCTTCTGCATCTTTTTTCATTGTATCAACAAGTGGCTTATCTCTGCGTACTACGTTCCACATCTTAGCAAAACCCTGTATAAAATCCTTTTTGATACTCTCAGGGACTTCTTTAGTCTCATATGGAAAACGATTTAAGCTTGTTTTATTATAGAACTTGTTCCAATTATCAAGGGCTTTCTTATAGTATTCCACCATCTCTTTGTTGGGCTTCTCTTTGGCTTCCTGTTCGCTTAACCAATCAGTTATAATCTTTTTAGACTTTTGACTTGAGAACGGTTGTGGATATAAGGTGCTTGTTATATAGGTATGATAGTAATCAAGGGCTAGGTCTGTTTCTATACCTAATTCTTTTGCTCTATCATTAATGGCGCGTCTTACCTTTTTCATTGATCTTTCAACATCATCAAGAGCATATTTTGCAGGTAAAAACTTATTTTTATTCCCTTGTCTTGCATTACGCCAGTTTGTTTTAGTAAGTACCGCCTCTTCGGCTAATAGACCTAAGAAATCATGAGCATCTTTTTCTGATCTACCAGCTTTAACAATAGCATTAAATAGTTTTTCTCCACGTTTGGATACACGTATAGCGCTATAAATGTCCATAGCATCATTCAGAATAAGTTTAGATTCCTTTAATGGTTTCATAGGACGAACAACTTTATCTGCCCATGCAGAATCAAATACTTTCTGCCAACGCGGGTCAAGGTTGGGGTTATTTGATAATCCCATTGACTTTAAACCTTCAATATCTATATTGCCTATATCTGCATTTTTACTTTTAGTATCGTTTATTCTCTTTTGTAATTCAGTTCCATCTGTTTCAAGATATGTAGGACGAACCATAAATTTCTTTCTTACGAGAAAATCTCTTACGCTCTTATCCCCTTTCCAAGTATCATTGAGTGTATTAACAAGTTTTCTCCACTCTTTATTACCTTTTGCATACTTAAGATTAATAGCATTAGCAGACATTCTATTTGAAAGCCACAACAAGGAGTTCATTCTATCCTCAGTAGAAGTGGCGCCATCCATGGCTTTTTGAACTTCTTCTATATTCCACTGTCTGTTTGTTTTATAGTTAAAGCCGAATAACTTGTTATTGACTTCATATAAGTTGCCATAATCTGTGTCAACTATATCTTTATATTTAAAATCAATGACCTTTCCCTTATTGTCCCTGGCTACAATCTTATTAAAAGCGCTTTTCAATAAGACTTCTCTCATCTCTAATGGGTTAGACATTTCCCAAAATTCAGAACTATCAGCAGTTCTAGGGCCTGCCTCTCTCGCAGATTGCCTCCTATAACCTTCTGGAGAATCTAATTTCTTGACAGATGTCTCAAGAGTTACGGTGCCATACTTCTTACCATTCTTTGTTAAATCTAATTTTGTTTTACCACCTTTATTATTGATTACATCGGCAGTCATATAAGTTAGCATAGTCTTTGCATTAACTACCACTCCCATACCCCTTTTACCCCTATAGGATGACATACCAGCCTTCCTTAAAGCCGATGGAAGATATTGGCTTACCTTACTTTTCATATGAGGTGGAATTGGCCCGGTGCCGTATAATTCGTTAAACTCTTCTGCCTTTATCGGATATTGCGCCCATTTTCCATCAATCAATACTGCATTTTCATTCTCATTTTTACGTATCTGGTCACGAAACGCCTTGGGAAGACCTTGATACATAAATACCTTATCGCCATCTACGTCCATACCATCTAAATAGAAGTGATCTTTTGCGTTTAAGTACGTACCGTGATCTGGCTTTTTGCTGGAGTTTTCTATAAATCCGTCAAATCTGAGCATTCTTGTACCGCTTACAGATGGCGATGGCACTCTCATTACGGCTATATCTAACATATCTGCTAAGCTCTTAACTTCCGTAAGTTTCTTATCCTTTACTGCCGTATTATATGCATCCCATAGTTCACCCAAGTTCTGTTCAGTATCGGTTTTACCCCACCTGATTTTAAATTTATCCCGCATGGAATGACCAAGCTTGAATGTACCTTCGCCTATTTGTCCATGTTTTAATGTTGTTATGGGATCAACACCGGCTCCCCAAGAAGATGCAGAATATTTCCACTTGGGATACATATATTTAATTTTACGATACCTCAATACCATTGCTTGATAAAGTTCAGGTTCCCATATGGTTGTTACGGGATCAAAATCACTGTATTTAGCTATCCTCTGTAGTCTTGTAGTATAATCAGCTATGTCTATTAAACTATTTTCTTCACCAAAGGAGTCTATATATTCATTATACTTTGTTTCCTTGGCCATATGCATAAGCATATCTTTAAAAAGCGGATGATAAAGATTGTTAATTATAGATACAAATTCAGCATCACCTATATCTTTCACGTGGAAATTTTCAGGGATAGTAGACTTAGGGTTCTTATTTAAAGCTTTTACAACTTGATTAGCTTCCTTTATTCCATCAATAGCGGGAGCAAACACTTCATTCATTAAAGACTCATAGCCTTCTCTTGATATTTGCAATTCATTTAAGAGTAGATGAAACGGCTTTTTAACAGTCTGAGACTCATATGAATGCTCATCTTCCTTAACGCCATAATCAATACGAAAGTCTTTGATTCTAATCTTGACTGGTTTTAAATCTTTAGTCTTTACACGCTTGCCTTTCTTATCCTTAAACCTATACTCAGCATTGCCCTTTTTATCTTTGCCCGCTTCACCCCAGTATATTTCAGTATTTTCTGGAGATACCTTAGTAGAACTCATTGTAGCAATACCCACATTAGGCTGACCAGTTGCTTTATCATACTCAGCATGGGGCGGGTGTAAACCACTCTTTAAAGCGAATAAACGTCCATCTACCCAAGCCCATGCAGTAGGCTTAATTCTTGATGTACTTTCAGGGAAACCTTCAGTATTAACTATGCGTGAAAAGATTTTCTCAGGCAATGTTATCCAACCATCTATCAGACTCTCGTAGGGTTTGCCACTGTCCCTAGTTTTACCATCTGTTGTGGTATAGAATTTTGGATGCGAAGTCCCTACAGTATTGGTTTTATGATTTCCTTTAGGAACGTCATCTACAATAATAAAACCGATAGTACCATCTGGTGCAATATCTAAGAAATCTTCTCCCCTTAATGGGATACCTTTACTTGCTTGCAGCGTTTCACGCTTTACTCTATCAGGAGCGTTTTTAAACTGCGCATGAGGTTCATAGAGAAAGTTAGACATTACTGTTTTGCGATACATATCCCATGCTTTTGTACGCATCTCACTATTAACATTCTTCCAGTTCCCGAAATGAGATTTCATCCATATATCAAAATCCTGTGTTATATATTTCCTTGCTTGCGGGTCTACTTTCTGAAGTTCTTTAATTACTTCATCCCATTTCTCGAGTTTGGCTTCAGGGTGATACGGATATACACGTTCTGTGCCTTTGTCCTTATTGGGAATTTTAGCATAACGATTTCTTTCATCAAGGTTGACTGCAAGATTCCACCAGTCAGATGGTTTCATTACATCTACATAAGAATCTGATTCTTTGTCATATCTGGTATCGTATAGATCAACAATGCGACCACCGTACTTGGTAGACTTTATTTCATTAACACGGATATTGGGTGGGAATACTTTTAAGTCTTTTCCAGTTCCCTCAGAAAAAGTATCAGTATTTTCTTCATAAATATAATCCTTCGCATTTGCAAACTCAATTTTTGATTTTACTGGATCAAAGTTGGGAATGTCTGCTCTAATAATTTCTTTTCTAGCATCAGGAGAATAATTTGGATTTTCTATCCATTCTACCCACTCATTATGCATTTGGTCTTCACTTTTTACTGGCTCTTTACTAACTACAGTTTCACCCTTAAAATGCAGTTCATCTGATGCTGGAGGTCTATTATCTGCAACTCGCTTTCCCATAGGGTCATGAGTAGTTCTGTAATCAAGTTTATTCCCCAAGCGGTCAAAGTGTATATATGGTTGCAGTTCTTCAACTTGCATACGATTAAACACTGAACGTACACCTTGTTTTGCTTTAGGGGAGACTACATAATCGGGATAAGTTGATTGTATATCTTCTATAAAACTTTCAAAAGTAAGTGTCTCTTTTTTTGCTTTATTATAGATATCTACTATATTACTTAATACATCTATACTTGTTTCTTTCTCACCAATGTGCTGTTCAATCTCTACAAGGAGGTCCTTGATTTGATGAGGCACATCTACTTCTAACTGTTCATCTATAGGTCTGTCCATATTGGCAATATCACGGATTTCTTTAGTACCTCTTGCCATATCACCATCACCACGTATAATATCAAATATTAAGTCTATATCACCATCTTTTACACGGGCTATTTCTTTTTCACTCATTTGATTATACACAACATCAGCTTCATTGGATACGGATAAACCTTCATTCCTGGTCTTGTCCGTAACTTCAGCTGCAATTTCACCTTCTCTCATACTTTGAGTAAATATATCTACATCGTCCATTGCCCTAATCTTAGCCAATGTTTCATCTTCTTCTGTAAGCTCTTCATTACGCTCATTCATCAATTCTTTACGTCTTTTTTCCAGACTTCTTTCCTTAATGACTTCGGTATGACGCGCCTTTGCATAGACAGCTGCATAAGTAGGATCATCTTCTTTAAGATCGGGGAATAGTTCCATTTGCGGATTATATGTTTTAAAACGTCCACCGATATGTTTATTAAAGTAATCTTTTACATATATCTGTGACTCTTCAGGAAGTAAAGCAAATTCATCCACGCTGGTCATTTCACGTTCTCTATCAGCAAATTGACCGCCTTTATTAAATTCGCTCATATGTTTCTTAGCGGCTTTAATCTTCGCATTAGGATGAGAGTAGCCAAAGAATCCGCCTAAAAGGTATTCGTATATTTGAACAGACGTAGGTGCGCCCTGAGCAGTTGCCATACCACCTTGGAATGCACCCCCAGCAACTCCCTGTGCTACCTTTTGCCATATCCATTCTTCAGCGCCCTTACGGACATTAGGGTTTGGATGACCTACCATTTTCCCAATATTCATGAAGTTGCCTATGGTACCAAAAACACCACCGGCTATAGCACCATGAACATAAGAATTCATTACTTCATCCTTACCGCCCCATATTCCGCTAACAGCTGATGCAGCACCAAGATGTTGTGCGCTGGTAAGTATATCTGCAGTTTTACTACCAGCTAAGACATACTTATCAACACTGACCCCGGCTTTTGCGAGACCTTTATAGAGTTGCTTATTTAAAGCATCTCCAACAAGAAACGGAACTGATTTTACACCTTGAGTAGCCTTAGCTGTACTAGACATAAAGGAACTTGCAGTTTGAAGAGCTTTACCAACTTTAGTTGCCTGACCAACGGCTAATGCGCCTCTAGCTACTCCATATGCGCCACCACTTAAAATAGTACCGGCAAGAGCAGGCGCAAAACCCAATAGATGTCCGAAACTGTGAAATATTTGACCAGATTCGCTTGTGGGATCATCAGCCCATCCAAGCGTAGTGAAACCCTCACTAAAGCCTGAAACAAACTGATTTAATAAGTTATCTTGTTTTTGTTCTTCAGCCTCTATATTACGCTGAAAAGGAATGTCAAATTCCTTGGATGCTCTCTCTAATTCATCTACGGTATCATCATCAAATAGCCAAGGACTATTATTATATACATGAATATTCCGTTGGATTTCATATGGGTTCATGTTTTACTTTTTTAATATGGAGTTGAAATACCAATAGACTCATACGGACTTGAAGACGGAGTATTTAACATTTCAATTAAACTATTCACATCACCTAATTTCATTTTTGCATCTTTCTTTATAGATGAAGATTCACCCCAGTTATAAAACTCACTCCCAGATAATTCATTTTGGTAATTCACAAGAACCTTAAGAAGTTGTGCTTTTTTAGGAGGCATAGTTGATACTTCCTTGTCCCTGCTAAACCACCCTCCATCTTCTGTTGTTATATCATCGGGTATATTTCTAGCAATTCTTACGGCTTCTGCCAAAGTAGGTAGATTTTTACCGACTTGATCTAACACATCCTTTTCTTTATAATTTATTCCCATAAAATTAGAAGTTTTACCAAGACTAAAAGGACTTGCTAGAAAATTAAAACTCTGTCTTTCCGCTTCACCTTTCATTTTAATACCGAGTATACTTTTTAGGACATCTCTCTCGAAATTAACATTCCCCAATTCTTTGGCTTGTTCAAACTTCTGTTCAGCCATTATTGTTTGATGTTCTTGGGATTCTATTTGTTGAGCCATTTTCTGATTTGCTCTATCAAGTTGAAGTTCCATATTATATAGAAATTGATTTTGATCTCTAAAACTTTTACCTCCTTCAATCATCTTCTGAAGTGCTTCACGTGATTGTAAATCAAGATTAAGTCTTTTGAATACTGCTCCTTCTACAAATTCGGTTAATTCTTTTTTAGCATCAATACCCGTTAATTGGCGCTGATTTAAGTTGTTTTGAATAAATGTCTGCATAACATTATCGTTAAGCAAACTCTCTCTTAGCCTTTGCATTTTCGCTTCATTATCCAAACCAGCAAGATTTTCGGTGGATGCTATTTGCTTAACTAAGCGATCCAGCGCACCATCTTTTGACATTTCCGCAATAAGATAATTGCTTTGTAATCTCTTTACGGTTTGAGCCATCTCCCCCTTTTGTTGCAAATTAGTAATGTCTTTTTTTCCAGTTATTTCCACATTAAGACGTTTCATCAACGCATTATCTGTTAAATTTCTCAATGTTACATCTGTGGCAAGTCTTTCCGAGTGCCTTTTGCTTACGCCAAGGTCTAAATAAGTATATTCATTTTTCTTCGCTAATATATTTTTATCAACTTCTAATTGTCGAGAAGTAATGTTGGCTAAATTAATTTCTTTAGCAGATGTGATGTCCATTTGTTTAACTTCTTTTGTAATAGCGCCTCTCTCTCCTATTAAGGTAGACTCTACATCTCCTTTTTTTACTACTGTTTCTCTTGTCTGCTCTCCAGATGCCCCTATCTGTTCTAATTTCTGTCTTCCACTAATTTCAGCGGCTTCAATAGTAGTTTTATTTCTTTCGTCCGCTATCTCTTTCTGAGTTTTTAACTGAGCAGAAAGTATCTCTAGTTGATTAGCTCTATTAAGAGCATTTTCTTGAGATTGATACTGTCTATTGGCAATATTTTCAACAGACTGCCTTAAGCCTTCTGTTCCTGATGTGTATCCCGTCCAACGTGTAGCCATTAGTTACTCTCCTTATGGTTGTCTCTTTAACGGATTATAATAAGCAGTCATACCCATACCAGCCATATCAAATAAGCTATTACCAATACTGTCACCCCAAGCTGCTCTTGCATTTGCGTTACCAACCATTTGTTCATAACCCATCTGATTACCATAACGAGTAGCTTCATTCTGTTGACCTACATTAAACATACCTACTTGATTTTGCTGACCTACATTATACATCCCAACATTTGCTCTTGTGGTGTCCATTTGCCCATATGCGCCTAATGAAGATTGCAATGCATTAAGACCTAATCCAGCAAATGATGTACCAATACCCAAAGCACTTTTCCTATAATTTTCTCCAGCACCGGATCGTGTAATTGCCCTGAAAGCCCTTGATAAACCGCCACCGCCAACTCCTTGTTGAGCTATAGCTGTATTTGCTTGATTAAATTGCTGGTCTCCTAATCCAAAAGACGTTTTATAAGCTTCAGATAAAAGACCCTTCTGCATATCAGACTGCCCAGTGAGAAAATCAACTCCCTGTCCCTGAAGTGTTTTTGCATTTTGTAGATAATTTTTGTCAGCACTATAAGTATAGGTATTAGCAGTTGCCCTTTCGGGATCATAGCCAAAATTATATTGTAAGTCTTTTGGCTTATTAAGGTATTTTGCTCCTAATCCTAAAGCTCCAATTCCTAAAGCTAGTAATGGTAACGCCATCTTATTTCTCCTTATTTCTTTTCATCTTTTGTTGTAAAACTTAAATTTGTTGCAGATATCCAACCTTCACTTGTTCTGCCCTGTATTTCATAAACCCCATCACTTCTTTTAGAGAGCCTTAAATCACCTCTTTTACCGCTGCTTTCTTTTCTAGCGTCAGAAGGATTACCGCTATTGACAGAATCTATAATTTCATTCAAATCTGTGTAAATCTGCTGAATAACACGCTCCATATTATCTGCATCAACTTTGGGTGATCTTTTTTTACTAATAGCCATCAGGGATTAGTTATTGGTGCTTCTCTCAGTCTACGCCATTGAATACCGATAGCATTTAATCTGTCCGTATTACTAGCCGATACAGCTTTAACACGAACCCATTTTGCTTTAGTTATGGCAGATAGAGCCCCATATGACGTTGCTCCTGTATCAAAAGCAACAGTTACTGTAGGAGTGCCGGCATCACTTTGTTCATGCATTTTAATAAACTTCTTCTGAACCGTAGACGCATTCATAACCATTTTCTTAGAATACCATTTCCATGCTCTTTTATTTGATGCATGACCCAAGTAACTCAATAGGTCGGTTCCGTTAGATATGAAATTCTCCCCACTTGTTCCAGATACATAAGATGTAACAGCAGGCGCTTCCCATAAATCCCACCTTTGGGAGTCTAAACTGTATGCCCAACAATAGTATCTATTCTGTGTCCCACTATATGAATATTGTATATCGAAGAATACAAGTAAAGCTCTTCGTTTATTGTCAAATCCCATTATAACATCTTTTTGCGGAGAAGAGCGTAACTGCCAAGCGGTATACGAACTTGTGGGCGCATTTTCTACATCTGCATCCGTCTGCGTTAATATCGGGTTAGCAATAGGACGAGGCGTTGATCCGTTATGAAAATATATATTGTTATCATCTGCAAAGAACATTCCATAATCAGTTACTATGATTGATTTACTATTTAAACATCCCGCCCCATCGAATATGTCTTCAATATACATCCCATTGGGCTCAATCCTGTATGTCTTACTTTTAGTAAATGCATATATTCTTCCATTGAATCCTTTTATAGCCGTTGGCATATCCGGTAACAATAAGGAATCAAACACCCAATTAAACTGATCATAATTAAACGGTCTTGATTTAAAAAGATATAAATCAGCATTGTCTATTTCGGGATGTTTGCAATTTGCTATAAATAACTGATTATTTAATACGGTGCTTAATTTATAGCTTGGTGTAAAATTTCCTAATGTTTCAGGTATACCAGTCCTTGCTTCGTAGCTTCCTTGAGATGTTCCATTGTGTAAAAACTGATGAGACTTTTTCACTCCCCAATCGGGAGATGTGGCATCATCCGCTGCTTCTACCCATTGGTCATTAATATCTATTGATTTTACAAGTCTATAATAACCCGTAGGATCACTGGATGCTTCATCACCCTCAGCCATGTATAAATTGACATGAGTAATCCTTTTTGAGATAGTGGATGTATTAAATAAATCAACCGAAACAGATATTTGCGTAGGTGTACCAGTTTGTGTAATCATAAAATCCGAACTTAAGGGAGATTCTTGATAGCCGTCATATACATATGATATTTTATAAAAATAATTTTTATCTCCAGTAAATGACGTAGAAGTACCTGTTGCTGCAGCCGCAGATAAAGACACATTTGCATCTGATTGAAGAACAATTTCTACATCACCAGCAGTAAACGAATCGCCAATGTCGTCCACCTTAGACCATCTTCCCACAGAATCACCACTGCTAAATAAATGATAATCAAGAGTGCCACCACCCCCGTCAGCTATACAAAAAGAAGCATTTGTTATATTGGAAGTAAGACTAAGTGTGTATGTTTGTATTACATCACCGTTTGTGGCAGTATCCATATCTGGTAAAACAACTTTATAAATAAAGGAATCATCTACAGCGTCTGTAGGTGAATATCTACTTATCCCTATAAAACTTGTACCATCACTCGTAACATAACCCCTAGCTTCGTCTGCGGCTGCATTGGTGAATAATTGTTCTTCAGTAGATTGCGCAACAAAAGGATATAGGGAATTAGTTACCCCGCCGGTATCTAACAAATAATTCGAATCTGTGCTGTCTTCATCAACTCCCATAATACAACTTTGTACATCTACTGTTCCACTAGCTTTATTAAAAACAGCTGGTTCTATAGTACCTACACTTGCATCAGTAATATTTATTGCCATACCAATTATTGTAGTTGAATCTTCTAATTTTATTAGATTCACTTTAGGTATCCTTCCATCCATATACCTCGTACCACCGCCAGCACCAGTGAATGTGCCTTCTGTATCACCACCAGTATCATAAATTTTTGGAAATCTATGAACAAGCGTCAAGTCCCCACCTATCGTGGGAGTATCAACATTAGCCAAAAAAGCTTTATTCATAAGCCCAGATGCATCTCCTGATCTATATGAACTAATCCAAAGCTTGGTGCCTAATTCTAACATATCGGTATAATTTTGAGTAAGATAAGTAGACGCTAATGTTATTTTATTTTCCTGAATAACTTCTAAAGTAGTAGCATCAACTTTATAAACAACTCCTAAAGTGGTGGTATCCCTTGTTTTACTATCCAATAGCCATATATTCCCATCACTAGCTAATGCTATTGCTGTAAGGTCTGCCTGATTCTTATAAACTGGTTTGGAAGTAGTTAAAGTTTGGTCAGATATTTTAAACTTATATAGTGTTTGACCACCGTATTCAATACCATATACATATGTGTCATCAGTAACAACCTTATGCATATCCGTAAATGATGCGGGGGCAGTTAGTTCTGCATTTTCAATTTGTAAACCACTAGGGGCTGATGCGCTAAATTGCCCGTGTGCTATTATACCAGCCCACTTTGGGTCTCTAGATGTTCCAAGTCCAATATGAACTTCTTTATTATTCACTTCCATGGCGGGAATAGACGTATACGTTCCAGACTCTAAAGACGTAGGAGTTCCGGGTGTGCCTTCCAGATCATCCACTTTAAATATGTCTCCATCACTATCCATATAAACAGCTCTGATAGTACCGCCATCGTTAATTAAGGACATACCAAGAGAATCAACCCCTGCTCTTTGTGTAGTGTCGTCAGGAATACTTTTTATAGAACCGTTGTCTAATAACGGATCTACATTAAGACTATAAGAAGCTGCACTATTTGGCAAATCCCTATCGTCAGGAGTGTAGACTGTTCCAGCACTAAAAACATTGATTTCTTCAAGTCGCTTAGGCACTGATTACTTTTCCCCCATACGTAGTAACACCATCATTTATATCCAAAACCATTAGATTGAAATTGCCATTCTCAAATATGTCTACCAATCCCACGTTATGAGTCCAATTAGTAGGGCGACCCTTTAGATAATCTTTTGACATATCAGTTAAGCATCCCATTGAATATGCCATGTGCGGTCCAGAGATATGGGTGATAACGGCTTTCTGTGAGTCGTGGGTGTGACCATAGATGATGTTGCACCCCATTTGTAAGGCGTGAGTTCTTGCATGGGCAATTCCCATGTAGTGTCCTCCGTGGTAAGCATATAACTTGCTTCCGAACACTTTAAAGACTTCACCATACGGATGCCATTCATATCCTCTTTCGTCAAACTTGAAGGCTCTTCTGGAAGTGTAATCTTCAAGGTAGGGGTTCTCTTCGACAAAGTGGTCGAACCATATTTCGTGGTTCCCCTGGGCAAACTGCTTTTTCGTACACTTAACCTTAGCCAGTGCCTTATCAATCCTATCAAGTCCTTTATTACCATCTTTAATTTCTTTATCAATAGCCGGTAATTGGTATTCAAGCGGAGGGCGTTTCTTTTTACTCCATTGCCAATGAGATACGCTTTCACCATCTATCGCATCTCCTATGAGTAAAAACGCAGTTGGCTTTACGGCTCTTATAACATTTAATGCACATTTAAAAGCCGTTTCATCGTGATTTGGGAAGTGAATATCTGGAAATACTACCACTCTTTCTTTGATTTTCATTGAGTATCCTTATGTTCATTCCCTACCCCTAGTCCAATATTTCAAAATGACACAAATCGTCAAACACATTATCTTTGGTTTCAAAATCTCCATCCCAATCTCCGCCCCATCTTATTTTGACACCTTGACTTTTTGCAATTCCTTTTACATATCCCCCAAAGTAATGGAATCTATCCCTGTCTTTAAAATCCACAGGATACGGATATACGTCCATCGCCTTGCCTAAGACGTGCTTCCCGAATTTGGTTTTGCTTTTGCCTTGTTCAACTAATTCGTTTTGCCTTTCTTGGCTTCGTAATCCTTCCGTCACGGTGCAATCAAATTCCTTAACTACTTCATTAAAGACATTTTGGAGTTTTGAATTAACCCCTTTCATATTACCCTTACTTCTTTTACCGAATTTTGGCATTAATCAGCATCCATATTCAAAGATTCAGCCAACTCATCAGTCACCATATCTACGATCTGCTTTGCCAATATTCTCTGCTCTGGATCACCAAACCCAGGAACATCTGGAACTGCTATTGCAACCGCATCGGCTACCTTGTTTTCAAACGCATCAGACTGTAATCTTTTGACTTGACCTTCTAATACGCTTTTAAACATATCTTTGAGCCACTTTAATACTTTCTTTCCTATCATTACATTACCTTCATTATTAGATTAACGATTATAGGGACTGCGAACATCGCTACGCCACCCCAAGTTTTAATTTCTACAAGTTTTACTTCGTGTTCAGCAACCTTGCCGTTTACTTTCTCAAGGTGCTTATCAATTCTTTCTATATTCTTAAAAATAGACACTTGCCTTTCATTGAGTCTGGTAAGGAGTCTGATTACTTCTTCTCTATGTTGTTCGGTTTTCATTTGCCGTTACCATTCATCCGAGACATAATTCCATCCATGCGAGATAATTGTTTTTCCATGTCCCCCATTGCTTCTATCATAGCTTCATGTCTCCTATCCCTAACTGCGTCTGAGTCATTCCATCTTGATATAAGTTTAATAATCATACCTTCCATATTCTCTAGAGTTTCAGATTGCCCACGGTTTTCTATTTCAAGATTCCTGAGTGATTCTTGTTGAGACTCTGATTTCTTTGACATCGAGACTACCAAGTAAACGAACATTACGCCCACTACTCCAATCATTCCCGCTTCGCCATAAACCGCCATAAAATCCATTACTTACCCCAAAATGTAGCATATTTCGCACATTTTACTTATTTTTCTTCTTTCCCCAAGATAGGGGGTTAATGTTAAATTCTTTCTCATAGAAGTTCACTTTCTCTTCAAGCTGGTCTCGTTGTATCTTTTCTTCCACCATATGTTTGTCCAGTAAATCCCCAATCTTAACATCAGCCGTGACCATCGCTTCTTCAAGCTGTCCAAGCCGAGACTCGATACGCCAATACCCGTAAACAAGCATAGCGACCAAAACAAGTAACTGCCCCAACCACTTGAGGTTAATGCTAACCACAGCGTTATCATCAACCACAGTCCCCCGATAACTTCGAGCAGTTTTGGGCTGTTCATTCACGTATGTATGTGTAACTAACTTGATAATTGTACATCGTGCTTACACATTTCAACATACTTTTCGGGGATTGTAATCGAGTAATATTATTCTTCTTCAAAAGTAGCTTTTAATCCATCTTCAAAGGCTTTCAAACCAAACCGCATTTGAACCAAGTTAAATTCGGCTCTACCAATCTTATTCATCAAATCATCTCTGTGCTGAATCATTGTCTTTTGTTCATCGGTTAATGCGTTCAACTCTTCTTGATTGTACTCTTTATCGAACAGCTTGTATGTCGGTTCTTTTTCTTTTTTCGACATTGTAACTCCTTGTGTTTATTTGTTATTCTGCAATCGCAGATAATAGGCTTGCCTTTGTATCTTTTGCTTTTGCTTCAACAGCATCTACACCTTCAACGGCTTCTGTTTTAACATCACCAACTTCTACGCCTTCTGGTAGTTCATCACCTTCAGCCCATAAAACTTCTTCAACAGCTTCTACTGCATCAACTGCTTCTACTGCTTCAGGATAGTGTGTGATATTCCTGTTGTCGCAATACTTTTGTAGCTGTGCAAGTGTCCATGAATCAGATGGGTCACCACTTGGGTATCCATTCTGTGAGACAAAGTATGCTTCTATGCAATCGTCATCAAATAATGAATCTGCAATCTTCTTTACTTTTGGGTCATCATTAGACCAATCACTATTTGGATGTACAACGTGCCGATGATAGCTAACGCCACCAATCTGTTTACCATCATCCAGTACCTTTGTTGCTTGGCGAACTTGTATTGAGTATTCGCCCTTTACTTCGATTTGGTCAACTTCGACCACTTTTTCTAAAGCCATATTTGACTCCTATTGTTTGTTATTCATTTCCATTCAATTATCCCATTGAACTTGAATTATGTTATATAAGTCATACTAAACTGTATGGCTGTATTGTTTTCAAGGTTAGATTCATCCATTGCTGTTGTCGCAGCACCAGTTGCTGTGTCAGATAATGCTATCGTTGTCCCCGATTCAGTTAACAGAAATCCTATGTCCGTATCATTGGCAAAATTTGTTTGTGCAATAACCATACTACCTGAAACACTACTTCCAGTTGAACTATTACAAGCAAATGGAAGTCCAGTCATTACTACAGCACCAGATTGTACCCCTTTGTTTGTTAAAGATACATACCCATTAACGTATACAAGCCTTCCAATTTTGGTGTAAAAACCATATTGTCGATTATAGGTAATTCCAGTGGTACTGCCTCCAATTGTAAATCCAGCAGTCCAAGTCCCTTCCTCATAATCATCGAGGGTGTTTGCATTTGAACTTGCGTGTGCTGTTGCTGGGAATGTGATACCGCTTGTTTGGATGGTATCTAATTTGTTCTCTAAAGTAGCACCAGTTACAGTACCGTCTAAATCATTACCTGACTTATCATACCATACTGTATCAGAAGCACCAGACCCATCGTATTCTGCGACTGCACCGATTGGAACAAGATTAAAATTATCAAAATAAATTTCTCCTGAACCTGTACCAGACCTAACCATTGCTATTTTAGACCATTCTCCAGTAGCGGTAAATTCGGTTGTTAGTGTTGTCCAGCTTGTAGCATCTGTTATTGTGCTACCCTCAAAAAATTTCTGATTGCTTGCATAAGTGCTACTTCCTGCTCCAAAATACCAGTTAGCCGATCCAGACACATATTTAACATCTAATGTTACTCTATATCTCTTGCCTATTGTAATGCCACTTGGCGAATAGTGTGCCCTCCCATTGACTGTGTCTCCTGAAGTAACAAACTTAAATCCATAAGTAGAATTATGGTCGCCCGCACCACTTTCAGATGTTAAAACAGATGCTGTTCCGCTATCTTCATGGTCAGTCCAGCCTGATGTAGAATCTGTTTCAGAGCTATAAGTTATAGCATTGCTACTTGTATGTATATCCGTCTGATTCGCACCTTTATATTTAAAAGGTACTGATGCACCAGAGGAGAGTTCTTTTACTTCTGCTGCGGAGAGGGCGAGGTTGTAGGCTTTAAAACTATTTGCTTCAGCTTCAAGAAAATAAGCATCTCCAGCACCATTACTATTCATGCAGCCTATTTTGCAGTTATCAACACCTGTCACCCCTGCAAGCCAAACGGTTTTATCTGTGGATACACTAAATGTAATTGGTTCAAGTACGCCATTTACATATAGCACAGGAGCAGTTCCATCGTGTACCATTACGACAGTATATTCTATATCTTCACTAAACGTATTATCAGTTTCAAACTGCCATTTGTCTGTACCAGAAACTTTACAATGTGCACCAAACGTATAATTAGTAGAGCTTACATATAATGCAATAAACTCATTCGCACTCGTATCTCCAAATTGCCATATACGACTATAATCGGTTGTAAAATCATTAAATTTTCCACACCAAACCACCGTTCCTGTGGTGTTTGTAGTATCAACGAGTTCAGTAGCCAAAGCATTAATCGAAATTACATCATCACTCCCATCAAACCGATAATAAGGAGCTGGCATTGTATTCGCTACATGGTCTTGGCGACCTTGTTCGTTAGCCATATATCCACCACCAAGGTCAAGTTCTGAACCAGGTGCCGCAGTCCCAATTCCGACATTGCCTGTACCCCCATCTATCCTCATCCTTTCGGTCATTGTTCCTGATGAGTTTGCCGCTCTAAAACGCATATCTGCTTCATTTCCAGTTGGAGCTATGCCTAATATTTCCACAGCATTAGAGTCTGTATCTCCTGATGCATTACTATCAATAAGTTTTAGTGTTGCACCTCCCATCCCACTACTTGCTATAATTAATTCCGCAGCTCCTGTATCTTCTATATGACAATTACTGGCTGGTGAAGCAGTTCCAATTCCGACGTTGCCTGATGAGTCGATACGCATACGCTCAGCCGCTGAATCATTTAATACAGTAGAAAAAGACATAAAATCATCGACTGCCGCAGAAGTAGCGTGGTCACTGTCTTTACCTACTTTAATTGAAGATACTCCAGAACTACCTCCAGTACCATTTTGAAGCCAAAATTCTATAGAAACACTTTCATTTGTAGAACCTGCACCACCACCCGTATTAAGTAATCTTATAGGCATATCTCCATCAACCGCATCTTCAATGTGTAATATAGCCGCAGGAGCAGCAGTCCCAATTCCGACGAAACCATCCGAACCTTGTACGAATAAAGCGTTAGCTGCACCAACGCCTTCTACTCTGAAATCATAATCTGCACCAGCTTCGTTAAATACAACTGCACCAGCATCTTGGGTGAATGTGCCATCAATGTCAGTATTGTCTAAATTTGCAGTGCCATTTACATCTATATCACCTTCAATATCTACGTCATCGGCAACTACTAAATTTCCATCGGCAATATCTAAAGCTGTTTGTGCGTCTGTTCCTGTGATTGTTAGTTTTTCTTCAGAAGCATCCCAAGTAAGGTTGTCCCCAGAAGTATCACTATAGAATATTACGTCTTGACCAGAACCATCTGCACCGACTTGCATTGTTCCAGCAATATGCAATGCTGACGCTGGTGCAGCAATTCCAATTCCAACGGAATTTGCTGATTTATCTACTACAAGAGTATTGCTGTCTACGTTAAAATCTGTTGTTGAATCTGTTACCTGACTAACGGCACTGTCTATTGTTGCCCCTGTATGGGTACTGTCATAATTTGCCATAATTTATTTCCTCTATATTACATTAAATATTTTTCCATCAGAGTCGTGGAACACGCCACCAGTGGATGTTAAAAAGTTTTTTGTTGCTTCCCATATTCTTACGGTATGTCTCTTTGCCAATGTTAAACCTAATTTTAACATTTTATCCTCCTAATAATCGCTTGAAAAACGATTTGACTTTCGTCCCAAAAGTCTTTCGTTTCACTGGTTTTCTTAAATTCAAGCGTAACATTAGCCAATGTAGGCTAAAATTTTTCCACTTGTAAGAGTCACCGCTGTAAAGTCACCATATACAACATCACCCTCCGAGAGGGTCATTGAAGCAGGGAGGTTATCACCAGTGGCACTGGTTGAGCTTGCTATCACGGCATCACCATGAACAGCTTTGAATGCGACCCAATTCCCCGAATGGAGACTTGTGTCTGTATAAGTATTAAAGCCACCTTGTCCTAAACCAAGGTTGCCTGATTGTTTTACGGAATATCTTCCTATGTCTGCCATCTTGTTCTCCTATTTGATGCCTTACCGAGCTGACACTTCTCATGGGCATCTGTTTAAAGGGGGAGGGCGTTACACCCTCCCCATAATGTTACCTATTAGGGATTGTTGAAATTAACAATCTGTCCTGCTGAATCGCCAGCACTCTGCACTAAAGAAGCTCCGAAAAGAACATCCGCAACCACGGAGGTTGAGAGATAATCTATATCGTATGCACTTTGCACTCTTGGAGCAATCTGCATTGCAAAAACAACACTATCTTTTGTGAAGATAGATGCTGATTCGTCGCCAGTACCACCATCATCGTCCCAATCGACAGAATAGAAAGCATCCATTCCCATGATTGAACCTTGACTACCCGTAGCGTGAGCAGAAGCTCTACCAGCTTCATTAGCAAGCGAAAATTCATCTAAAGCAAACAATGAATTGTAAGCCGCAGGTGAGCAATACAAATATGTCTCACTTGTATAATCAACACCAATATCCATTAAACTCTGCGTACCTGAACGGATTTCAGAAGAAAGTAATGTATTATCTGTTGCAAGCGTTACATCGTTAGCAGTTGCAGATTGAATAATATCTACTGCGAGATAATTTTCAACTTTCTTTGCCAAGGCATAGCCCATTGATTTTGCGTACATATTAAATAAGTCAGCACTTTCCTGTACCCGAACAACGTCTTCGATGCGTTTAGCTTCGTAGAAATGTTGATCAATGGAAAGGTCTGTTTTCCCATCCGTGTTAGCGGAATAGGTTACTGCTGAATCAGCCGATTTAGCTGCAGCAGTTTCTTCGTCTACTCTTGGAATATGAAGCGTATCGCCTCCACCAGAGAGTAAGGATGAAACATCTGTTACTTGATTTTTTAACGAGAATTTACGTTCTGCGTAATCTAAAATTGCGTCAGCCCATAATTCAGGAATAAAATTAGCAGCAGTTGTTACTGTTACATTAGCCATTTAATGACTCCTATCGTTTGTAGGAATCTACAATACTTGACCAATTACTGCGTTTTTCTTTAATATCCATCTTCTTCCATCCATCTTTCGGTATCTTTGTGTCTACCGTACCTGCATTATCAGGAGGATTAGGTTTAATAGATAATTCTTCAACAACATTTAAAAGATCAGCAGTATTGAGATTCTTAAATTTTTCTTGTTTTCCTTCAGGAAGTTTGCTTAAAGCATCTGATCGAATTTTACCATCCAAGACATCAAATTTATCCTTGAAAGGTTTATAGGAATCCACTTCTTTTTGAAGTTCGGCATTTAACTCTTGCCATTGTTCCCGTTTTTCGAGTTCCGCTTTCTTTGCCCCTTCCTCTTTAAGTTCATAGGCTTGAATCTTATCACGGAGAGCATTACGCTCATCAATGACCTCATTCAACCTTGAACGGGGTATACCATTTGCCTCGGGTTTTGTCCCTTCTGCCTTTTTTACGTCTGTATCGACTGTTTGTTCATCTGACATTTTAAACCTCTTTAGTGAGTTAATAAAAATACACTTGCATTAAATGTATAGTATAATATATATTATAAATAACTATAATGCAAGAAAAAAATTACGATTTTAAAAAAAAGTGGTTTGAGTATCTTGGATATACACCGCATGATGGTCAGTTAGCTCTACATTATCCTTCTAAACCAGATGCACGTTTTCACATTATGGTGTGCGGAAGAAGATTTGGAAAAACTTGGGCGAGTGCGATGGAAGCTTGTTTTGTTGCGTCCCAACCCAATAAAAGAGTATGGGTTGTTGGAATGTCTTATAAAAAAGCAAGGTTAATCTTTAGGGAGATATGGCAGAGAATGGTTATTGGTCATGGAGATGACATTGTTCGATCATCTGAAAAAGATATGTATATCAAATTCAAATGGGGAACAACCGTTGAAGGCATGAGTGCTGATAACGCAGATAGTCTCGTCGGCGAAGGCTTGGACTTTCTGGTGATCGACGAAGTGGCAAAAATGAATAAAAAAATTTGGGATATGTATTTATCACCAACTGTTGCTGGACGCAAAGGTAAGGTAATCTTTATTACAACCCCAGAGGGGAGAAATTGGGTTTACGATTTATACAAGCTTGGAGAAATAGACGATGAATGGGAAAGTCATTCTGCCCCATCGTGGATCAATCAATATGAGTTCCCCCTCGGAGAAAGTGACCCTGCGATTATAGAGCGTAAACGCAATATGTCGAAAGAATTATTTGGACAAGAATTTGGGGCTGAATTTTCAGTCTTTCAAGGTAAGGTATGGGATTTTGATAGAGAATTGGATGTTGGTGAGTTTTCTTATGATAAGGATTTACCCACTTATTGCTCAATCGATTTTGGCTACCGTATGCCTGCGGTATTATTTATACAAACTCAATGGATCGGGGACACTGAACATATTAGAGTATTTGATTCTATTCTTCACAAAGAAAACATCAAAACAGAAGATTTAATTAAGATGATCAAAATTAAAGGCTATCCTATTACTTCGTTTTATGGTGACCCTGCGGGATCGAGCGTCCAAGGGCAGTCGGGTGCGGGAGATATGGAAATTTTTAGGAGAAGCGGAATTAGAATCCTATGTATGAGAGATAGGTTGAGTAGGAACATAACCTCAAGCGTATCTTATGCGAGAGGGTTTTTTGAAAGTGCAGAAGGGACTCGACGGGTTCATGTGGATAAAAAATGCACAGATGTTATAAAAGATTTCGAGGAATACCGTTATCCAGAGACAGAAGATGGTAAGCCAATAAAGGACGAACCAGTAAAAGACGGTTATCACGATCATGGATGTGATGCCTTCAGGTACTTTATCACTAATAGATTTCCCATGAAAAACACAGTAATGAAAAGGATTCAAAGATGATTGAACAACTAATTAAAAATAAATTAACAGAAGTTAAGCTGTCAAATGCCCATGCAAAGCGAGAAGAAATAAGAAAGTTTTTAGACTATTATTCTGGTACGTCTACTGAATCTTATATTAAAGATTTCTTTACAGGGGAGGCTTTTACAGAAATTCCCCCTTCTGTTACAAATTTTACACGTAAGTTTATCAATAAAATAAGTCGTATTTACACTTTAGGTGCAAAAAGGACTGTCGGCAATAAGACGAGTGCCTACAATAAACTTATCCCAACTAAAGATGTGAGGATGAAACATTCAGAAAGGATGACTCGCTTACTGGGAACTATTGCCAATAGAGTCTTTTGGCAGGAAGATAGATTCGACTATCGACCAATTTATTATTTTGAAACATATTTTGGAGATGATCCATTCAAACCAGAGGCAATTATCTACCCCCTTCTAAATAAGACATCTGATTTATCAAATACAACTAAATTACAATGGGGATATTGGGATGCTGAAAAATATGCCGTACTTAATGAGGATGGGAAAATTTTAAGTGAGCAACCAAACCCATACGGTATTTTACCGTTTGTTTTCACCCACAGGGAGGATCAGATTGATTCTTTCTTCGTTGAAGGTGCGAGTGATATTGTAAATTGCAATGAACAGGTCAATATAGGGCTTACAGAGATGAATCTCGGGATGAGATTTAATATGTTCGGTCAGCCATGGGTAAAAGGGCTTCGCAGTGACCAAAACTTAATGAGAGCGGGTTCTAACGAAATACTTGATATGGGCGATGAAGGAGAATACCACGTAACCTCCCCAAGTGGCAATGTGCAAGAATCGATAGATAATATTAAATTTCAAATTGAACTTGTAGCTTCTAATAATCACTTATGGGTTCAATGGGCAGAATCTGGCGGTGAAGTCCCTTCGGGAATTAGTCTAATGATAAAAGACCTCGAAAGAAAAGAAGATTACTTTGATGACATAGCCCTATGGAGATTATATGAAAAAGATTTTTATTCTGTGGAAAGAATTATTGCTGAATATAATGGTATTATGTTACCTGAAGATTTTGGAATCGACTTCGAGGAAGTGGAATATCCGACAACAGTACAAGACCAAATCTTAAAAGATCAATTCGATTTGGAACAAAATTTAATTACTCGTGCCAAAATTATGGTAAGAGATAATAAAGACTTAACAGTCAAACAAGCACAAGGAATAATCGATGACAACAGGCAAACCAACGAAACAGAGTCAAAACAGTCAATCTTTGCTCAATTCCGTCAGGAAACTGGATCAGATCAATGATATTGAATTTGAATTAGAAGGTAATATTGCTGAAATAATCAAAGACCCTTCTGCTTGGGGAGAGCGTCAGGTGGAAAGATTGATTCTCCAGTATCAGGATGAATATTTTGAAGCGAAAAAATTAGGGGAGGATTTCTGGAATGAAGTTAGAGATAAAAGTCGGGGTTGATTTCGGCAAACTTGCCAGTGATATGCCTAAGTTAATTGATAAATTTGTATCCGATAGTTTTGTCGGGACATCTGTAGAGTTATCCAAAGATTTTATAAAAAGCGGTAAGGTAAAACCAAAACTTAAACAGTCTACAATAGATAGGCGTAAAAGAGGTAAATATGGTGGGAGTACGCCACTCTATGAATCGGGGGCTTTACACGACAGTCTAAAGAAGACAAAAGATGGGATGGAGATGGTTGGTTATGCACCTGCTCACCATAGTGGGCATAAAACTGGGCATTTCCCACCCAGACCATTTATAGTCATACCGAAACTGGAAGATATACAAAAAACCTTCACAGATTCTATCATGGAGTCTCTCTACAGAAAATCACCACTTGTATTAAAAACATAAAAGGGTTATATTATATGCCAGAGGAACAATTAGATGACAAAGATCGAGAAATACTTTTATGGATTGCTCTCGGACTATCTTACGATGTGCGAATCTTCACAGAACGACTTGGACAAGAAATTGAACGACTTACACGAAGTGGTGTTAGCGAACAATCAATTATTAGGGTTCTTAATACGGACTTTAATCAGTCGGGAAGAATTTTTGGAGAACTCAAAAACTCCATTAAACGAGGAATTGTTGGAGGAATTAACCAAGCATTCCGCCGATCTGGACGGATGGGGCAAAAGTTAAGATGGATCACAGTTTCAAAGAATGTTTGTCCTGACTGCGAAAGCCGTGCTGGACAACTTGATACTTGGGAAGGATGGGAAGCAAGAGGAATGCCAGCTTCTGGATGGAGTGTCTGTAAAGAGTATTGTTACTGTCAGTTGATGCCTGAAGATATAGAAATAGATGATACTTTAAAAATATGAAAAGATTTAAAACAATAAGATGGATTTGCAATGAATGCGAATGGGACTGGGAAACCTTGTCTGTCATCGTTGATGAAGAACAAGAAACCGAACAATGTCCGTCGTGTAATTCATTTGATGTAAGAGAATCCATTGCCGCACCCTCGATACGATTCAAGGGAAGCGGTTTTTACGAAACTGATTATAAATAGTTTTACCGTCGTTGCTCACGAGAGGACGACAAACTAACAGGAGTGACTAATGAAAATAGCAAGAGTACCTATTCATTTCAATCGAGATGAATTTCTAACCCCCTTTGACACAATGTTTGATAAGATTGTGCAAAACCAATTCCCAAGCTTTCAAAAAGAATTTGGGATTTCATTTAAGCATGGGGCTTTCCCAAAGGTAGATGTGGTTGATTACGACGATTGCGTCGTGATTGTAGCTGAACTACCGTCAATGAAGAAAGAACTGCTTAATATCGACGTTGAGGATGGAGTATTAACGATTAGTGGGGACAAGCATCAATTAGAAGAAGATGATGCTCGTTACATTATGAGAGAACTAAAACATTCATCGTTTCGACGTTCCTTTGAATTGGGAGATAATCTATCCAATGATATTTCTGCCAAATTCGAGGATGGCGTTTTAAGGATCGAGATTCCAAAAAAAGAACAAATGGAATCTGATAAAAAACGTATTGATATTAATTAATACCCTTTATGCCATATTGGATATATAAGATTCATAGCTAAAGCTATTATACTTTTATATATACCTTATATAGTATATATAAGGAGACCGTCTGTATCGGACATGGTTATTAGGTATTATGTATAATACACCGAGGGTGGGGGTTGCTAAAAACACCATGCCCCCACCTTGTAAATCGGATATGGCTTTGGTTGGGGGGTATACCTGAAAATCCGATATGGTTTTTATTCTCTAAATCCTTATATATGTGGATTTACGGCATAATTCCCGTTTTTTGCAATTCTTCTTCTTTTTCAATGATTTTTTGATGCCAAGCGTGCATTTGAAGTTTGGTTTTCCTACCTTGAGGTAGTTTCTCCACACCAGCTCGATCAGCTCTTTTACGCCACCTATCCGCTACTCTACGTAGCTTTAGGGCATTTTTTTTCTTCCAAATCTCACTTAATTCTTGAGACTTTGTTTTAGGAGGTTCTTTTCTATCAACAATAGGTCTTTGTGGTAAAACAGTGAAATCAGCTTCTTCAATCTCTTCCTCCTGAAAATCGGGTTCTACTTCTTGATTTAAAAACTTCTCAAATGGGCTTTGATAGTTATTTACCTCAACACGCTTTATAAGCTTTCCGCTGTGTTCCAATATTAAACGACCAGCCTGAACATTCCCTGACTCTGCTTCACGAATCATTGAATTTAAAATAGATGGCAACCTCGCCCCAAAAGAAACCATGTACTTCTGATAGAACACCTCAACAAACTCTGGATCTCTTAACCATACGTGAACTGTACCTTTTGTCACGCCTGATTCCTCCGCTACCTCCATTATCTTCGCATTAGGATAAGCAGTCATATACTCTATAGCCCTTATCTTGGCAGGACTCCATTTTACTGGCAAATTAACACTCATTATACATTCCTTGTTTGTATAATATAACGACTATAACTTTATAATACAATGACTTATCACCTTATATGCGTATTTTCCCAATATCCTATATCAGACTTTCTTTCAACCTTTTCTTTCAACAATCGCTCGAAGTCTTTATATTGCTTATTTTGTGAGGAGAGGGTATATCCCCCACCTCCGCTTTTACTCATCCGCCCCTACCCTCTTTAAACAAGACAACGAGGTCTTAATATGACATTGTGGCAGACATTAAACAAGATAATAAGGTCTTCTAATCTTGTTCTGGGTAGGGTTTGGCTATGTATACCAGTGAAAATAATTTGAAAAAGTTTTACTAAATTTGGCTACAATTTCAGCGTAAAAAGTTTGGCATGGTTTTTGTATACAGAGAAGGATTTAAAATAATTTCATAACTTTAAAATTTGTATTTCTTTTAAGTCTAGCAATAGGTGAATATACAAGCTTTGGCACGGTTTTTGCTGTTAATTAGTACCAATTTATCCTATTTAATTTAGGGAAAAAGCAGAAAAAAAATAATAAAAGTTAAGTCTAGCAATATCAATAGATACAAGGATTGAAAAGTCTTATATATAATATGTATTGATTTGTTTCTCACGCTGTGTTTAATGTATTGCACTTACTTAACTAACTAAAAAGGATAGATCATGAGTTACACAGTAAAACAAATAGAAGAGCAAATAGAGATAGTCGAAGGCTGCTTAAACAATCTCACAGTCTTGGAAGACAATGATCCAGTCTATATAACAATTCTCAAAGCATTAAGAGTGTTGGATACAAGACTGGTTAAAGCAGAAGAGAAAATAACCAAAAGAAAGGATAAATAATGTTAATAACACAGCAACAAATAAAAAAGGCTTTCGGCAAGTTTGCGAAAGCAAATTTAACACTTGGCACTGTAACTAAAATAACAACAGCAAACGCTGGAATTATTGTAAAGTGCGTGTCTTTGAATAAGTTAACCCCAACAGGACAAAACAAAAAAGCATTGAGAATTCTCGAGGCTTGGAAGGCAGGTAAATAATGTGGGATTTAAACACTATCACTAAACAAAACAAAAGCACGTACAAACCCTACTGTGCAGACTGCGGTCTGATCCATCATGAAGGAAACTGTAAAACATCCTGCAGAACTGCGACAATAACTATAGGCAGGAATATTACAGGAACTTCTCGGACGTTCGCAAAGGTCGATTGGGAAACAGGGCTGCGACAATTAACAAAGCACTCTTGGATGATGTTTAAACGGTCAGTGCGAAATATTGCTGAAGAGTACGGGACTGAAACGTTTGTTAAATCATCAGGTAAAGGAAAATATAACGGTATAAAGGAAGACAATTATACAGTGGTATTTTCTATTGACACAGCCAATATAAGTGAGCTTAAATCATGCTTGTCTGGCTTCTGTCAATACTTCAATCAGGAGTGTATTGCTTTGACCATTGGAAAAACTGATCTAATAAAGTGAACCAAGTAGATAACATATTACACTTTTACAGATTAGCTAATAAATTTTACGGCGTTAATTGGTATGCTGAAGCGTACCAATTCGCCGTGGAATTAGCAGAGCAATTTGATAAACCAATATATCAAACAGCGGGGATAATTGCAGCACTGTCCCCGCTGAAATCTTGGCAGGAAAATAAGAGACTTGCAGTCTTATTTTATGAAACTGGAATTATTAAACATACTAACTTAATTAAGGGCAAGATTTACAGCATTGAAAAAGCAAAAAATTTAAACGAAGTTATAAAAATTTTAAACGGTCGAAAAATAAGGTCATTTTATCAAAATATTTTAGGATATAAAAACGTATTAACAATTGACAGACACGCTGCCAATATTGCCTATAAGAAATTTGACGGTAAAAGAAGACTAACAGAGAAACAGTATACAGAGATTGAAAATAACTACTTCAAAGCAAGTAAAATTTTAAACATTAACCCAGTGCTTTTACAGTCTATTACTTGGCAGTACTTCAGAACTGTAAAAGATCAGTATTAAAAAGCCGTGAAGGCTTTTTTTTAAGTTACTTGAAAATGCTAAACAAACGGTCATATTTGGCGAAATTTTAGCCTTTTACGCTCGTTTTATGGTTTATTGATATATAGACAAGGATAAACATAAAAACAGCCGTAAAAGCGAAATTAGACCGTTTAAAAGCGATTCACTATACGCACGTATGCATATGCACGTATGCGTATGCGTATGCGTACGCACGTATGTCCATCCCGTTATAAATGGGTGTTTATAAATCAGTGTTTATAAATCAATATTTATAAATTTATATTTATAAAATAAGAT
>Ga0080013_1001827_pt1 | contig 27033 bp, 34 predicted proteins | sample ETNvirenome_6_85_FD_69236 | JGI IMG/M metagenome (GOLD analysis project Ga0080013, IMG submission 69236) | Marine viral communities from the Pacific Ocean - ETNP_6_85 (SPADES assembly) (version 2) | ecosystem: Environmental > Aquatic > Marine > Oceanic | place: Pacific Ocean | collected 2013-06-19
CTTCTGCGTAAGTTGAATTAGAAGTTACATTAGTTGTAGTTATATTATATAAACTTGGATAGAGTCTTGATATATTATCTGCTACTGCATCAAATACAGACTTCCTTGGGAATGTTGGATTGAGATATAAGTTAGCTTCATCTAAATGTGTTGCTGCTGTTGTACCTGCATACCCTCTTGCTACAGTTAATGTTCTAGTAGAAGTATTGGATGAAGTTACTAACATTAACTCTTGGTCAATTTCTATTAATGCACCATTACCTAAAAGGTTTTCTTCTTCTGATGAAAATAAACCACTTTCATATACAACTGTTGTTCCTGTTGTATCAGATAATGCTCCATCTAACCTAGAAAACGCAGACAGATCATCTGGTTTATTTAAGAAATCTCTATATATTCTATCTACAAGTGTGCTTACTGCTGCCATATAACTCCATAATACTAGAGGGAGATGTATTTATCTCCCTCTAATAAATATACTATCTAATTCCTAATTAGGAAGTAGCTAGGTTTGTAATTTTGCCGTGGAATTCCTCTGGACCATATTCTAATCCGATTTCTCCATAGACTTGATACTTGTAAGCTGCTCCTGATTGAGCTAGTGGCTCAACAAAGAAGTGTCCTTTTCCTGGAACATCCAAGAAAACTGGCTTACAAAATGCAAGGTCAGCAATTACAATATCATCTGCTGGTACGTGTCTGCTATAGACAATACCAATCTCACCAAAGTCAGTTTCTATAGTGTTGATATTAACACCACCATAGTTTCTATCTCTTGGTGCAAGTGATAATGCACTTGAATAGATAGATGATAGTTTTTGCTTTTGAAAGGCATTAGCAAACATTACAGGTTGCTCAAATGGAGCTCCTGAATCTGCCATAGATTTTAGAATAGTATTAACATCTCCTTGTGCTAATGCTCCTCCAGCAGCTCCTCTCTCGTTAGTTGAGATAGCTGCTAACATACCTCTTGTTTTTCTTGCTGTTGATACGTTTGTATCTGCAACATAAGTACCTTGCAAGAAAGAGAACTCTATATCTCTAGCTGCTCTCTTTAAAGCCATATCTAATTGGAAAGCCAATTCATCTTGAACTGGTTGGTTTCCTATAATAGCTTGTCCAGAAAGGTTACCTGTTGCTGCCTGTTTTGTATATGATACGTTTACACCATATTGCATAATTTGAGTAACGTTAATTACTTCACTTCTGCTTCTCTCTGCATATGTTGGGTCTGCACCTTCTACAGCTGCTGTTTGAGCTGCTGCTGCATTGTCAACTGTTTGCCAGGTGAATTGCTTAGAGGTAACTGATTTACCTCCAGTCATTCCACCAATAGCAGAAAGAAATGGTGTATCATTTGGAGTTATATTAAATAACTCACCTACGTAATTGGGTAAATCATACGAATCACCCATTCCTGATACTGCACCCATTTTAATTCTCCTTTTTTATTTAATTAATAGAGAATAATTTTTATAATTTTTTCTCCATTAGGGCTTTTAATTTTTCTGCTTTGAGAGCTGAACTTGCTTGCCAATCACCATCTTGCTGTGCTTGTGCAATCTGGTCATTTACATCAGCTGGTTCAACTGGAACACTAGCTTGAGCTACAGCATCTAAACTGTCTTGACTTGTAACTACCCTAGCCTTTTGAGCTTCTTGTTCCTGTACTGCTGGAGCTTCTTCACCCCAACCATATTGTTCAGCAGCAAATGCCTTTATCGCATCCACTTCCAAGTCGCCTTTGTAAAGGTCTTTAAGTGCTTTACCCTGTCCAGAAGATGGGTCAAATCCTGCATCTTGGATAACTTTATCCTGTTGCACAGATTTATATTCCTTCTCAACACCTTCAAGTTCTTTAATGCGTTCTCGCATATTCTTGATAGCGTTGTTATCTTCCTGCGTTTCTTCTACTGTATTTTCTTCTACGTTTTCCATAGTCTCTCCTCTCCCAGATTTCTACTAACTGCATTACCCTGGGGAATATAATGCGATAGGCGACAAATAAAATAATTTAAGAACAAATAAGAATTGTCAGCCACTTCCAGCTGTTCAGATACCAGCGATTTTAATACTCAACTTACACGCTTGAAATAAGCTGGAGGTGCAGCATCCATTTATAATCGGAGAAAGCCGCAATCCGATACTTTAATTATATACTACATAAACAAAATAGTGGGGTTTTATCCCCACTATTTTTATACGTACACGAAAGGAAGGTTATATACTCTATTGCTAGGGTATTTCCTTAATTTTATTATACACAGAAATTTTTGTTATCCCTCAACTAATCCAGTAACTCTGCCACCTTCTCTTGCGGCACCACCAACAGGTGAGAACATTGATTCTTCTTCTGCTTCTAATCTTCTAATGTTTTCTAATTGGTCTGGGTCCTGGAATACAACAGCTTGTGTAAACTCTTCTATTGTTAATTGTTGTTCACCACTGTCTTGTCTTGATTGTATATCTCTAAGTCTTGGTAGTTCTCTTTGTGCAGCTGTATAAAGTTGTCTTGCTTGTTGTTGAGTAAGACCAGCTTTTCTAAGATTCTCTGCTTCAGTTCTTGTTAATGTGAATCCTGCTTTTGCTGCTTCTCCACCTATTTGTGAAGCTGTAATCCTTCCAGATATAATCTCTTCACCAACTGATGGGTCCAATGCTCCCATGAATATAGCTTCAGGAGTTAGGTCCACATTGTAATTAGTTGAAAAGAAGTTCTGAACTCCTTGAATATTATCTACTATACCTTCATAAGCAGAAGATACTCTTTGTTGAAATTCTCTAGCGGAGACTTCTCCTTCTAGTAAGCCAACAAATTTATCTGATAATAATACTTTAGATGTTTGTGCTGGAATACCATATTCAGCAAGAGTTCCTATATAAGATTGTTCTAATGCTTTATACGTAGTTTCATTGTATCTAACTTGTCCAGTCTCTGTATTGTAGTTACCAGGAAACTCCGCTTTATATTCATCTGTTTGTCTTACTTCTCTTATGGCAGTCTGTGGATTACCAGACTTAGCCCATGCAGCTGCAAACAACTGTAGTAATGTTCCAGTTAAATCTGGATATAATAATTCTGCTTCTTCTAAGTATGTTGCCATTATTGATTAACTCCTAAGTTCTCTTCTACTGAACCAGCAGATGCACCTAATGCTTGTTGCAATGCTTCTGTTGCTGCTACAGTAACTTGTCCTATGTTTTGTTCTAAACCTTTTTCTCTAAGTAATGTTTGTGATGCTTCGTAGTCATTAGTAGCTACCATATCTTGCCACCAACCTTCTGTCTCATCAGCTTCTTTACCCCATATCTGTCTAGTAATTCCTCTATAAGGACTGACTATATCATCATAAGTTAATTCAGTATTAGTATGTTTAGGAAACAAAGCTAATCTACTTGTCTTTAAATTCTCTACTAAAGCTGCTTCATAGTCTGGATTGTTTCTTAATCTTCCAGCTTTCTCTGATACTTCTGAATCTGTTAATTGTCCGAACACTGGACCAAGCCATTGTGTATATAAACTTCTAATTCTATCTTCTTGTTCAGCACTTCTATTTAAACCACCAACACCAGCTGTATCTATCCAATCTGTAAAATCTTGGTCTCTTACACCAGTTCTAAATGGGTCAGCAAATAAAGCTAACTGTTCAGTTGTGTAAGACTCTGACCATTGACCACTTACCCACTGGTTAGCTATGTATGAAGATAAAGCATCTGGAGCTCCTAACTCCTGGTTAGTTTCACTATCATATCCCCCTGATACACCAGAGGCTTTTAAGGCTGCAGCAACTTGTAGTTTATAATCATTAGCTTTTTGTTTAGCTGTTAATGGGTCCTTAGTATATTCTCTAAGCCAAGAACGTTCTGATTCATTACGAGTTTTATACCAGTTAGTAGAAAACCATTCGGCTTCTGTTACTTCTCTACCTTCTAATGCAGCTTCAGCTATTAATGCAACTGAATCTGGGTCTAATATCCAAGGTGCTATCTGTGCTTCTGTTGCTAGATTCTCTGCAAAAGATGTAAATGGATGTGGTGCCTTATCAGTAATTGGGTCATTACCTGGAAGGTCTGCACTGTTACCAGCAATCACTCCCATTAAATCTAAATCATCAAAAGAAAACTTAGCATTAACAAACCAATCTTGTCCTGGAGTTACAAATCCAGCTTCCACTGGGTCATTATCTTTTACTTCATAGAACATAAATAATGTACTGCCCTGGTATAACTCACCTGCTCCTGGTACTGCGTATCTTAAAAATAATTGTCCTTCTACATCTACAAGGTCTGCACCTTCTGGTATATTATTAAATTGATTCTTATTAGGATTTAAAGTTTGTTCTTGCGGAACTACATTAGCACTACTTTGACCAACTACTTGTCCTACTGATGAATAATCTTTATTATCATAATCTGTGTTACCTATTCCGACTACACTTTCTCTTTGGTCCATAGGGGTAGAAGCATCTTCCCCACCATAATCACCTGGATAATCTGCTGTCAATGATTCAGATTCTGTTGCACCTGCGTAACCTTCCCTACCTGGTATTAAACCTGCAATAAGTCTGTCATACTCTGACATTTCTTCGCCAGGTCTTTTAAAAGTATTAGCTGTAGTTCTAGCACCATTAGGTCCATAAACAACTACTTGAGTACTACCTATTGTTTCTTCTTCTTCTTCTGAAGGAGTACTTGTACTAGGAGTACTTGTACTAGGAGTACTTGTACTAGGAGTATCTTTATCTATATCTCTTGTCCAGTTACTTGCTTCGTATAAATGTAAATCAGATTCAAGAACTTCTAATGTTTTACCATCTTTATAAACAGTTACTGTTGTAATAATATCCCCAAATTCTTGTGGACCATAAGTTGATTGAGTTGTATTATCTATAGCACCACCAGTTCTTTTTTCTTCAGCATTATCTTTAGCTCTTGTGATTTCAGCAATAGTCAAAGCTCCAGATGCTAAATCTCTATTGGCTTCATCTAAACTTTCATAACCAATGAGCTGCCACCAAGTATTTACTCCAGAGTTAAGAGGTCCAGATTCAATAACTTCTACTTCTCCTGCTAGACCTCTAGCCATAGCTTCATCAAAATCTTTTCCTTTAATACGAAAAGTTCTTTCTAAATCTTCTTTTTGGCTATCTCTAAAGCGTATATTAGAAGCAGCAAGTTCAGCTATTTTATCTAGTTTTTCTTCTATTGGTATTTTTTTAAATTCTTCATATTCTTCGGCAGTAAGAGTTCTAATTTTTCCTGATGCAGTAGCTGTAATAGTTTCAACAAAGTCCTCATTGCTCCCACCAGAGTTATTAGTATCATTTGATTTAGGTGGTTCTTTCTTTTTATCTTTAAAATATTTCTCATTCAAAGCTACTCTAGTATTTTCTGCTGCTTCTTGAGACATACCAGATTCATAATCTTTACCACCAGGTCTTACAGCTTGTAATCTATATCTACCTGGTGAGCCAACTACTAAATACTTTGTCATTACTTACTACTTTCCATAATATGATTGTACTTGATTATTCTCTGTATTGGGCTTAGTTATACTACCTATTCCTTTAAATAAGGTTTCATAAAAAGGTTTAGTTAATTTATACGTGATAGAATATTTATCATCTATCTTTCCAAAGTTATCCCAGAAATCTACATCCTTATCAAAGGCTGCTTTAGTTGCAGCATTAGTTACATCTGCAGCTAACACCATTGTTTCATAGAATGCTAACAATCCTGCAGCTGGTCCTGTAACACTAGCCATACCATATTTGGTTCCAACTTTTGTTAATGCTTTCTCTATAACTTCTTGTCCAACATCTAACTTGCTTAATCCTTTTAAAACTCTTGATGCAAACTTAGGTTTATTCTTAACTATATCTTCTGCTTTTTTAAGTGCATCTTCTCCATGATTATCTACGAAGGTACTTCGTATATTTTCTAAGCGTACACGCTTAGATTCTGGAGTTTCTTCACCTATTGTTAGAATTACCCTACCTTCATCTAAAGGTGTTTTTGTTATCTTTTCAGTAAAAGCTGGTAACTTTTCTTCATAACCTGGAGCTGCCCATAAATCTATTGTTCCTGTATTTTGAATATTCCCTAGATTACTAGCAAATGACAAAGGAGTAAGTCTTGTTCGGTTCCCAACTTTATCATAGGTTTCTAATAAAATATCTGTATCTTGAGCTATCTTCATAAATTCAGATATTGGTCTCATGTGGATTCTTCCAGGACCTGTAACATTTAATTTTAAATCAGGAGTACCAGGGTCTTTTAAAAATGCTGTACCTTTATCCACCATAACATCTTCAATACCTATTGGAATAAAAGAACCCTTATATGGTTTAATGTTAAATGTTTCAGTTGCATCTACTGATGCTATATCTATAGCTTTGTGCCAACCTTTATTATAACTAACAAAGTGGTCCATGTTAATTTCTCCTTTTAGAAAAATTGGAACTGATTGTATTTGCTCTGACCATCTACCGAATTTAGTCATATCATCATCTATTATTTTAGAATCAGATAACCTGTTATAAAATTCTTTATTACGTGTTAAAAAGGTATTGGTTCTTGTTTTCATAAATTCTTTAAATCCTGGTAAGTCTAAATCATCAGGATAAAGTGCTTCTGCATTTTTAATAAGCTCTGGTTCATTTTGTAAAAACCAAGCAACGTTACCTAACTGTTGTGTTTCTGGAACAAAGGTTCTTGTTGTTTCTAATTTTGCATTGATTAAGTAATCAGATAAACTTCTTGCTATCTCATCTATTGTTTCATCAGCTCCTGCAAACTTATTAAACTTTCCTTGTTCCATTTGTTTTGCTACATCTAAAGGATTCTTTAATCTTTCTTTACCAACGAAAGTATGTAATCTTCCTAGTAATTGTTCTATATCTGTTGCTATTTCTCTACTAAAAGAATCAAACAAACTTAGTTCATTACCATAAGCACCAAATGTAAATGACTTTAAAGATTTACCTGTTACTTCTTCTTCTAACTCTATGAGTGAACGTAAAAACTCTCCTGCTTTTTTTTCTTTTAAAGAAGGGTCCATGTCCATTAGTTTATTTACAAATTCCCATTGTACTTTATCAGCAACATCTGCATGAGTAGTGTTTCCTACATCTGAAATTATTTCATTTAATAAATATCTATCAAAATCTTTAGGATTAATGTCAAATGTTTTTATCCAACTATCTAATGATTTCATTAATTTCTTATAATCTTGTTGTAGTAATTGACTATCTGCTCTTAGTTCAGGAACGAAGTCTCTAATGTATTGAACATCTTTAAAAGATTTTCTTGCTGGTGCTGCTACTGCAGTAGAAGTTGCAAGTGTTTCAACTAACTCATCTTGACCGAAGTTATCTTCAGCCATTACGATTTCTTAAGAGTTTTACTTTTGTATTTCGGTAATCCTAACTTACGTGTCTGCATCCAAAATTCCATTTGTTCTTTATAACTCACAGCACGTAAGTCTTTTATTCTTCTATTTCTCCCAAGATATCTTCTATAGTGAGCTCATCAGATTCATCACTAACAATTTCAGTTTTAATCTGTGTTCCTTCAAAGCTACCTGCTTGTGATGGAACTTGTGATTCAAAATCTGATTGCATATTTCTTTTAGGAACTAAAGCTGATATTAAAGAAGCTGCTTGTTTCTGCATAGGGTCCACAGTTGGAACCATTCCACCATCTTGAACATCAAGTCTTGGCTTAGATGCAACTACTTGTTCTTGTTGTTGTAGATAACTAGATACATCTTCATTTTCAGGTTCTCTCTCTAAATTTTCTGCATAAGTTTCCATAACACTATTAACATAATCTCTTATATTTGGACCAAATCCTTCTATGTTACCTATGTCCCCTACAGAATCTATACCTTCTGCAGCAGCTTTGTTTGCTTTACCAGGACCACCATACCAGGCAACTGCTACCAAGTCCCAGGTTCCATACTTATTAAAATATTCTGTCATCTTGTATGCAGCAACAATGTCTTGCATCTCTGGTATCTTCCAGTCAGCACCTTTATACCCAGCTTGTTTTGCCCATTTATCCCAATTAACATCTAGTATTCCATAAGCACCTAATGCCTGGACTTCTAAAGGATTACCATAAAAATCTAAAATAGTTGTTGGTTTATGTTTAAGGGTATAGTTGCCACCAGCATTCTCTTGCTGTTTTATAGCTTCCATAAACGAAATTAATTCTTGCTGACTCATATAACTATGTGGGTCTATTAGCGATACTATTGAGAATAACAGACCTAGTATTCCTTGCACTGTAGTTTTCTCCTAACCTATCTTGTTCTCTTGTTGTGATAGCATCAAACTTCTCTCTCATTCTACTCTCTGCATCTATTTGTGTAAATCCTTCTTCTTCTATAGTTTGTTGTACATTATCCACTGCATAGTTACCATAATCACCACCCATAATATCTTCCCCTGTCATTGTTGGGTCTTGCTGTGCAGCTTCAGCTAATTGAGCATCTTGTGAATGTCTTGCTTCTGCTTCTTTATACATTGTATTAGATAACATCTTAAGCTCTGCAGCTGTAGGGTCTCTATTTAATTCTGAAGCATATAAGTATTTAACCTTTTGTGCAATAGTTGCTGGGTCTTGTGGAAGGTAAACATCTTCTTCTGGTATATCTGGTACTGGATTAGCAACATATTCTTTTAAAGCTGTTCTCCATGCAGAACCATTTTGCTTTTCTAACTCTGTTACTCCACCTCTATTAGCTCTTGCTAATACTGGAGTAAACTTACCTTGAGTTACTGCATCCCATTCTCCAGGAATAAACCCATCACCTACACTAAGTAATCCACCATTAATTAAATCTGCCTGTATTGAAGCTATCTCTTCTGGAGCTAATCCACCAAATAAATTAACTAAATCAGATTCTGTATAAAAATCTGTTGCACCTTCTCTTGGTGGTGTGTAATCACCTGGTACACCAATGTTCATATTCTGTTGTCCGAACATACCCCATTGTTGAGTAGCTGCAGCTATTGCTACATCATCACCTGTTAATGCTGATATATCTTCACCTGATATTGCAAAATCTATTACGTATTCTGGAATACCATAAGATACTAAATACTTTGAAGCATCATCTATATTTACAGCAGATAATATATCAATACGTTGTTCTGTTGTTATGCCTAATTTATTGGTACCCAACATTGGGTCCTCATTAATAGATAAGATAATACTTTCTATTCTCTGTAAAAATTCATCAACTGTCATATAATCCCTGTACTAATTCTATATCTTCATCCGCTTCTCGTAGCTCTCTTTCAAATATTTCTCTAGCCATAGGAGCAAACTCTGGATATCTTACCAATATAGCTTTTAATTTATCTCTTAACAAGTTTCTAAATGGAGCTAATTTACTAGCTCTTCTAAAGGAAGTATCAGTATAGGTTGGGTCTAATCGTTTAGTAGTAGCTATTATACTATCTCTAGTCTTAGCATATTCTACTAATGCTTGTGCAGCTGGGTTAGTAACTAAATCTCTTTCTAATTGATATGTAACTGGGTCAAACCAGGTATAGAGTTCATCTATTAAATCATCCATCTCTGGTTTCTGCATTGAGTAATCTATACTTCTTCCATATCCAGGATATTTACCTACTAACTCTGCTTTCTTATTTAACTTAGCTTGATTAGATACTCTATCTCCTCTTGTTAATAAACCATTCTTACGAATAAACTCTTCATACTCCATATTGCCTAGAAGAATATTTTTAGCTTGTTGCCATTGTTCAGGAGTTCTAGGAACTCTATCTTTATCTATAAGCTGTTGCCAATATAATTCATATCTAAATTCTGAATCAGTATCATCAATTAAATATGCGTATGTTAAATCATACTTATCTACAAGTTCTTTATTATTCCTAGCCCATCTAGCTCCATCTTCAGTAACAGGTCTCTTCTTTATAGTATCTGTTCTACTTGTAGTCAGAGCTATTGGATTGAATCCAAATCTATCTGTAAATGTTTTCATTGCTTCATAATCATTAGGAGAAGAATTTTTTATTAATCTGTATTCTTCAGCTAATGTTTCAAATAAAAATACATTCCCTGTCTTATCTGATATTTCATACTTAGGACTTACTGCACCAGATGGTCCTATAAATTGAGACATACTTCTTATTAAAAATATATTTCTTGCATAATCTCCAGCTAACTCCATTGCAGCACTTGCTCCTTCTGGTGTACTATCATCTGCAATACCTGCATACAACATAGCTTTATAGACATCAATCATTGTGTTAGAGAATAAACGTTTTGTTTCATCTCCACCCCAACCAAATGCTGTTCTAAATTTTTTAAACCATGATGGTTCTGGTACAAGTGAACCTAATATTTCTGTTGCACTACCTGTTCTTGGTGGTGCAAAGTCTCCAAATAATAATGTCTCTTCCCATTTACCAGGTCTTAGTAAATTAAACTTTTGATTTATTAATGCCATTGGAACAGTAACAGTTGGACCGAAACCAGGTATTAAATTACCTGCTATGTTTAAAGAACTAGCAAAGACTGGTAAATTAACACCTACCCCACCTTCGTTTAAATCTTTAAACATCCATTTGTTTATTAAACCTTCTCCTTGATAACCATATAATTCTTCTCCAGTGTTTGGGTCTTTATAAAAGAATCCTTGTTGCCCTTCTTCATCAAACACAGGATTGGGTTTTCTTGCAGCTTGTACTACTTGTTGTGCTCTTCTAAGTGGTCTTAATTGTTCTGTTCTTATTAATCTTGCCCAAGTAGTAAAGATTTCTACGTATGCTTCTCCGAATGGGAATATTCCTCTTGTAGCATTTCCTATCCTACTTCTTGTTGTTACATCATATAATAATTTTTTAGTTTCAGTTAAAGCATGTGATGAAGCCATCTTATCTACTATCTCTACTTTATTAATACCACCATCTACACCTTTATAGCTTTCTAATTTTTTTAATATCTTTTTTTCATGCCTTGTACCTGTCTCTAAACCAGCTTCTTTAGCTTGTTTAATCATTTTATTTAGTGTTGTTTTGTTAGCATGTTGTGCAAAGTCTCCTACTTTATCCCAGTAATGATATTTAAAAGTTGGTGCTCTTGATAAATTTTTAGTAGGGACAGTCATAAGTAACTTAAACATATCATCAGTAAAGTCATCTAACCATCCTGTTCTTTTAGCTGCACCAGTCTTTAATTCACCACGTACATTTTCTGGTAATAACTTTTTATATTTTTTAATAAAACTTTTTTTAAGGTTTTCCTGGTTCTTCATTAACTGTGTAGATATAGAATCGTATTCTTGCGTTGTTAATTTTCCACCCCAATACTTTTTCATGTCTATTTTTTCTAAACCTACAAGTTCATCTGCAGACATAGTTTCATCACCTAGTGCTTTTAATAAATCTTCTTTACCATTTTCATCTATCCAGTTTTTAGCTTTTCTCATTTTTCCATATTGACTACCCTTAGCTGCACCTGTCTCTACAATACCTCCAGTAACTTGTGCTACTGCTGCATTGACATAATATACAAACTCTTCTGCTTTTGCTGCACCAGGTTTGCTACTTAAACCAGCTCCATTAAAAGCATGACCTTTTGCTCCTGTTACTTTTCTAATATGTTTATTTAAAGAATTACCAGTTGTCTGTACTTCTTTAATTAATTTATTTAATTCTCTAGTTCTTTTAGCTGCAGAAGGTTCTAACTGTATCTGTGCAAGTCTCCTGGACAAAGGGTCAAACTTATGTTGCATAAAGTTTCTAAAAGCATTTTCACCCCATGCTTTACTATTCTCATGTTTAGAAATTGTTGTCCATTCTCCTGTTGATGTACCTCTTCTTATTGCACCAGGATTCATTCCATTTAAAGTACCATCAATAAACTGTGCGTTATCTTCAAAAGAACCTATAAGATTTTTACTTGATTCTTTTGGTTTACCAATCATTCTTGCTATAAGTTCTCCTGGATGAGATATAACATTAGTTACACCTGAAGTAACCATTCTTAATTGTTCTTCAGCTATAACCCTTACTGTCCATGCTGGTCTTAACAAAACTAATGGTTTAAATAAAGAACCATAATACCAATCCATAAATCTTCTTACTGAATCAACATTATCAGAAGCTAATAGCTTTGTTCCTATTCTTCCTAAGTCATCATCTAATGCTTTTGCTGCACGTAATAACTTAGTTGGATTAGGTAAAAATATTTCATCCGCTAACTGTGTTACAACTAATGGGTCCATAAGATTCTCTACCCCATCTAACTTACCTTTTTGTAATTTATTTAATACACCAGTAATAGGTATATCTGTACCACCAGTTTCTATTGCATAACTTCTAACATCTAATCTAATTTTTTTTGCACCACTAATAAATCCAGCCTGAACTTTTAAACCTTCATCTACTAATGATTTTTGCCACTTAGTTAAATTATCTTCTCCTCCTAATTTTTTGATAACTTGTTTTCTAAATCCATCTTTTCCTCCTAAATGTTTCCCAATCAATCTTGCTACATCAGAAGGTGCATCTTTAGAATTTAATGCTTTCATAGCTTCTTTCATAAATTTATTTCTTTCAGTAAGTTTCTTTGTATCATCTAAAGAACTTGTAGCTAATCTAATGTATCTATTTAACTGAACTAAGCTATCATTTTTATTTTCAGTAACAATTCTTGTCCCATAAGATTTCTCTAACATACCAGTCAATCTGTTACCTTTTCTATTTACTGTAGGTAAATTATTTTTAGTAGCTTGAACTAGAAAGTGGTCAGTAATTAATTCATCAGTAAGTTTCTTATCTATAGCATCAAAAGATTTACCTTTATGTGCAGCTTTAAAATCATCTAGTCTTACATAAAAATCTAAGTCATCAATATTATTTTTAGATGCTGCAATTATATCTGTTGTATCAGTCTCCCATAGAAACTTTTTAAACTTTAAACCAGCTTTACCAGATAAAAACTCTTTAGTTGTTGGACCAAAGATAGATTTTCTTGCTCCCTGGAGTAATCCAGTGTTCTCAAATAATTTACCCATTGTACTTAAATTTTCTAATTCAGTAAATGTTTTTGCACCAGCTCTTGCTTTACCTACTCCTAAAGCTGCCATACCAACAGGGTCTAAGAATACTTGTGCAAGTATATCTAATGTTCCAGTTATATTTTTATATGCTGTTGTTCCTGGTTCTATAATGTCATCAAGTGGTTTAAATAACCAACGACCAATAGTAACTGTTGGGTTTAACCCAGCTTCTTCAAATCTCTCTGCTCTTTCACCAGTAAACTGTATTGCTGTCTCTGCTTTCTTTCTTTGTTCTTCATAAATCTGTACACCTAAAACATTATCTAAAACAAACTCTCTTGCTTCTACTGGGTCCACTCCAGATTGAACTAAGTTTTTATATTCATCTGTTTGTGTTGGGTCAGTACTACCTAAGAACCATCCAGTTCCTAAATCAACTTCTCTTCCTTCAGCTTCTGCTTGTGCTTTCATATCTAATAAAGAAGATTTAGATTTACCTTTAGCTTCTTTATGAGACATGCCTTGTTGTCTGCCTTCTAAATAACGTACACCTCTTGCAGCTCCAGCTTCCCATAAGTTTTGGAATCCTAAGAATAATCCTCTACTCATACTTTTAGCTTTATCACCGATAGCAGATTTTAAAGCACCATATCCTTCTCTCTCTTTTGCTATAGATTCTTGTAATACTATCTGTCTAAGTCTTGGGTCCTCATCACTGATACCTAATTTAACTGCACCAACTAAAGAACCTTTACTTATTGTTGGATATTTTTTAACAATAGCTGAAGCTCTATTAGCCATATCTTGTGTAACTTGTGAAGGAGCTTTAGATTTAGCTATAGCTCTTTGTGTAGCAGAGTCATCTACAAAATCAGCAGCATCAAAGGTACTGTATGACATACTAACCTTTTAATATATTCGCTAGTAATGGGTCCCCAGTTAAATCATAAAACTGTTTAATCAACTGCTCTGTTGATTCCATAGCAGATTCTTGCGGTCCAACTCCTGGACCAAATGCTAATCCATCTTCTACTGGTCTAAGTGGTTGGTCTGTACCTCTAAATACATCTACTCCTTGTTGTCCTGGAGGTGGAGCTGCTGCTCCTGGCGTTGGTCCTCCAGTCAGTTCTAAATCTTTAACTTCATTGTTTAAATTTTTTAATTCCTGTTGTTCGCCATAGGCAAATCTTGATTGGTCTATATAGTTATTTGTTGGCGGCTTAACAGCTGCATTTCTTTTAGTTATTCTCGTTGCCATCTTCATCCTCATCTTCGTAATAAGCAAATGTTGAACTAATAATCATATAACCAAATGGGAATACCATTGGTGGTAATTGGTCTGTAAATATCTTAGGTTCAAATAAATTAGCTTCAAGCAATATATCATCACCATTTTCATCTACATCCCATAATGAGTTATTAACAATATCTGCAAATTTTTCATTTATATTATTAGGCATTATTGCACCATACCTAACGCTTGTTGAATAGAAGGTGTAGGTCCTGTGGTGGCAGGACCCATACCCTCAATTAATGCTGCTTCTTCTTCAGGTATTTCTGGTTCCTCTGCTGTAAAAAATTTATCTAAAACGTTCTGCATATCAGCAGGATTCTTTCTTATTTGTACTAATGCCATTACAGCCTTCTGGTCTCCCTGATTAGCTTGTGCCATCAAAGTATCAAATAAAACTGTATCTGCTTTTTCTTTTGTTATTCGTTCATTAACTCTAACAATGTTATCTAAACCATCAAGGTTCTCTTGTAGAGTTTGGGTATCAATAATACCAGCAGCTTTCAACTGTAAACCTGTAACTATCTTCTGTGGCTCATCATAACCAGCCATAGCACCATAGACTCTTCTAGTCTTATAATTACTTGAAATATCTTTAAGAGGTTCATAAGTTTCTGAAAAGAATTTATTATCTCTATATCCAGATAAATGTTTTTTCTTACCTGGGTACATCATCTCATCCCACTCAAGTCTTTTAGCATCTGTCTGTTCTATAGCATCAGCCATAATTGTATGATATTCTCTAATCATCAATGACATAGATGCACCTAGTTCTTCTAAACCTCTACCAGTAGCAAAAGATACAGGAGATTGTGAATCATCTGTAGCAGGATAAGCTGCTCCAACTCTAAGTTGTCTCTCTACTCTGTCTATAGATTGAAATAATTGATAAGGAATGTTTGATGCAGGTTTTGATACTGTGCTTCCTGGAGCAAGGTAATTAACTGCAAATCTTCCTTTTTTGTATTGACCTGATTCTAATTCACCAGTTATGTTTGTTTCAGTGAATACTGCATCTTCCATAGCAATAATGCTCATAACATTAATCTTTGCCATAGCTGCCATTAATCCGATTATTTGGTCATACTGTCCTTGTAGCTGGTCAAAAGAAAACTTCTTTGCTACAACGAAAGCAGGACCACTCTTCAGCGGATTAGGAATAAAATCAAATACTGTACCTGATGACATATGGAATATATAAGTTCCTTCTTCACAGTAATATTCTGATATTAAATCCCCTTGACCATTTGAATTAGCCCATGAACCTGAATAAGAATCTGTATAAGGTGAAGCTGAACCACTACCAATAGATAATCCAGTACCCATATCCTTTGCATAAATCTGTTCTTTATAATCTGGATAAACTTGAGCTAGTGCATATTTAGGAACTCTACGAACTATAGATAAATCTTTTGGTTGTTGGTCTGCACCAAAATATCCAGGGAAACAGTTGTATGGGTCTCGTAGTTCAGCTATTGGGTAGGGGTTCCCATTAGCATCTTTTCTTTCACGTATGACCCATACAGCAAATCCATAACCAGGTAACCATCTACCAACTTGTGGCATTTGTTTTTCAAGTCCTTGTACTTCATCATAAGCGGTTATTATTCTCCCTATTTTTTCAGCTTGTCTCCTGGCTCTTTCTGAATCTTTATCATTAGGAACATCTATCTTGAGGTTAGGAATACGACCTATTTTCTGTGCCAGGTGTTCTAATCCTGATGACATAAGGTTAGGCATTGGAACTTGCCAATCCTGAAATCCTTTTATCTGGTCTCCGAGTAAAGCAAGTATTCCATTTGGTCCACCATTCATTATGGAACGAATACGACCTCTTGTTGCATAGGCATCTTGGTTATCGTAATGTAACTGCGTTATCCTATCTTGTAATTCACTTGCATTCATTTTATTACCATGGTGCCTTATTCATATCAGAGACATCAAAACCTTTAAAAGCAGGAGTATATTCATAACCCATTTCAGCAATAAACTCTTTTTGTAATCTTCTTACAATCTTTATTGGAAACCAACTTGCCATAACTATATCCGACTTATATCCTCTGCTACTTGCTTTATTAGCAGCATTTGAAAAATACAAAAGCTGCCTACGATATATATTACTCTTGTTTTGTGAATCTGCACTACCATAAGGCAAATTTACCAATCCCTTCTCAAACAACTCACTCATTGCACCAACACCGAAGTATGGGTCAAATTTGTTTGTTTGAGTCTGATGACCTTCTAAATGTATTCCTCTAGCAGATGTCCATTCTTTTAATTCTCTATCTTGTCTAATAGCACGTTGAAATCCATTCTCTTCAATAATCCAATGAGCTAATCCATACTTTGCATACCATTCTTTAATTGTTTTAAATGCTTGTGGTATTCCACCACCTTTAGAGTTTTCAATATCTACCATGTACAACTTACCTTCTTCTACATGATATGCCCATAAGAATGCAGCCTGATAACCAGTTGAAGCTGGGTCAAGTCCAGCAATTAATCTTGTACCAGCTGGTACGTGTCCAATAGACCTTTCATAATCCCTGGCATCATCTAATGCTTCTACTTTAAACATTTGTAAACCTTCAGAGAATGGTCGGTTTAAATACACCATTTCAAAAATAGCTAGACCACCAGTTGTTTCTGCATTTCTTCTCTGTGCCATTAACCAGTTATAACTTCTCTTACTTGACCATAACATGTGTTTCTTGTGGTCCTTAGGTTTACCAGAATCAATAGGTATATCTAAACTATGAGCTGAATCAATTATCTTCTTCCATTCTGGGTTATCAATTAATGAATTATATAAATCATCAGGATGTTGCCTGGAACCAATAACAACAATAGCTGTATGTTCCTCTTTCCTGGAAGATAGAGTTGTTGTCCACCATCTCTTTGTCTGCTCCCTGGAACTTGGTTGAATTGTAGTTGAGTGGTCCTCAATGTCATCAGCAATAATTAAATCGCAGTCTCTTGAAAGAATCTTTCCACCTTTACCTACAGCTACCATAGTTGGAGATTTAATACCAGTAACTGTCCTGGTCTTAACTGTAAACTGTCCTGAACTCCAGGTCTTACCAGTTCTACTCTTTGGTTTAAAAGTTTCTCCTGGTCCACAAAAATCTTCTATTAGTTTTTCATTATTTTCTAAATGGTCAAGAACCGCACCTACAGCATTCTTAGATATATCTTCATTACCACCTACCCACATAACCCTTATGTTTGGATTCTTACAAATATGCCATACAGCGAAGTGAGTAAGTAGGTCAGTTTTGCCATGTCGTGGTGGAGAGAGAATCATAAGCTGCTCTCCTTTATCAATAGCTTTCAAAATATTTTTAATCCAGTCCTTGTGGAACTTAGCTGTTTCGTAAGGCTTCCCTGTCTCTGTTACAAAGTATCTATTTCTAAAACTTTCAAATGATTTTAAAGATTCTTTAGCTTCTTCTGGAACACTCCAATCTTCTCTAGCTTTGCCCAGGGCTTTATCTTCTTTATATGCCAATAACATCCTGGCAACAACACTGGCATCTATACCCATATCTTCAGCTACAAACTTCTGTGTTAAGATTCCATCTAAAACTTCTTCAGCATACTCTTCTACAAAGGTATCAAAGTACTCTCCACGATTAGCTCTATTGCTTGAGGTGATAGTTAGTTTCTTTTCTTCCTGGGTTGTTTTATTCCTGGAACGAACATTGGCAGCTTTAGTACATTTTAAATTACAATACTTCTGCCTACCATGAGCTTGTTTAAACTTATCTCCGCAATGCGGACAAGTTAGATTTTTAAGATTAGCCACTACTTCCTTCTTCTAGGCTTATTTTTCTTCATACCTTTTTTATATGAATACTTCTTTCCTGGCATTTTCTCCTCCTATAATTCAGTATGGCAGAATATATACAGGGTTCCAAATACCCCAATTCAAAAAAGAATAAACAGTTTCAAAAAGATAGAACCTGCATCAATTCTGCTTGTACTACTATTCTATCTCAGTATAACAAATACAAATATTGTAATAATCATAAGCCAAAGACCTTTCCTAGAATCAAAGGAAGGCACCCTGACTCTACGAAGCAATCCCCCCTGGAGTAATTATTGGTTTTCTTTTTCATCTAAAAGCCTATTACAAATGACAAGTTTAATTAATTTACTTCTTAACCACATTTCGTGTTCTTCTTTAACATCTTCTCTTTCAGTTATATCTAATGAAAAATACCATTCCTCTTTTTCATCACATTCTCTAATAACTTCTCTAAGATACTCTACACTTGGCTCTCTTGGTTCTATTATTTCAAATCTAAAGTTTTCCATCATACTATCTATATAGGGGAAAAGTTTGTAGTTTTACCTGGAGTAAAAAAATTTTTTTTCTGTAAAGTCATAAACTTGTTTTTGTCTTTCCCCTATGATAAAGTTATCACACACAATTAAGATATCTTTCCAGCTTTAAGAAGAGGGTATCTGATTAAACAGTAAGAGGAAGTGGATTAGCTGGACCATGTTAACTAGGGTTAAAGCCTATTACTTCATAATATAAAATAAGTCATAAATAGATTTGTTATCGGTTTGGGAGGGATGACACAGGGTGAGAAGTATTCTCCTGTATTTTCTTTTCTACTAGAATTACTTTATTGAAGAAATGTAAAGAGTGTAAGAACACTTTAAAGCAAGTAAACGATAACCAGTACTACTGTGATAGTAGTCTTAATTTGTGTACTTTATCTACAAAGACTATAACAATACACTAGATATAGTACCCCAATATGTAGTACCACTATATATAGTATTAAATTGGCATTAAATAACTCTAGTGTTACGAATACGAATACCCCCCACCCAAATTAGCATTCCCATTGTTTGTCGTATAACTAACATTATGTTGCGTTGATGACCCTTTATTTACTGGCTTTATAGATTTAAAGCCTTGTTTCACTACTTTAAAATATACCTGCTAAAAATCACCCTATTTTGTTTTTGAATGCGGATGGCATGGCATTCAATACAAAGGATTGATAGATACAACCTAATAAAAAAATAATAAAAACCTTGTAACCTTTTTACACGTGATGCGGTCTAATCTACATGGAAAACAAAAACACTATAACAATGATGATTGGAGCCTCTGGGTCTGGTAAATCTAGGCACTGTAATCAAGCGGCTAAAGATATGAATGCTTTTATTATTGACCCAGATTCAATTAAGTTACAACTAAATAAGCAGATGCCATTGGATAAAGAGACCAATGCAAATCTGCACCCTGAAGCTTCTCAATTAGCAGCCAATTTATTAGGGTCCTATTTTGCAGATGCTGAAGGATTTAAGGATAGATATAATTGCGAGTCGGTCATATTTGATAACCGCGGCAAGGATTTAACCAAGGTACTCAAAAGAATTTCAATGGCTGAAGCTGCAGGGCTTGAAGTTAAATTCATAATTGTTGAAAATGATATCCTTAATTGCGTTTTGAATGTTGCTATTAGGAATCGTAAAAGCAAAAGAAGTATGAAGCTTATGGAAGTAGTCCGAGCCTATAAAGGGACCCATGCGACAATAGAATTTTTGAAGTCCCAAGAATCCATAGATACAAAAATAGTCCAGGGATATAAGAGAATAAAATTTCATAAACTATGTAACCTTTTGACTTGGTGCGTAGTCTAATGAATATGGAAAGCAAAAGGAAGGTAGATAATAAAATGGCTAGGACACCATGGAAAATAGGAGACATAGCAAAGTATGCAGCAGCTGGAGACAAAGCAGCTAAAGCAGGGACACCTAAAGCAGGGGATGAATATTCCAGCTTTACTTATGCAGGGCTAATTATGCTGGTTGCAATGGATGAGCTAGAAAACAAGGGATATAAATTAATAAAGGAAGGTGAATAATGTATAAGCAAGTAGTTAAAAAGACAATAGCGAGTCAAGAATATAACTTGTTGGTAGCTTGTGGAATGCCAGAAGGCACAAAACCAAATGGAGATACAAGAACTTTTGGTGAGTGGTTGCTATATAAAAAGCTAAGACTTGAGGACCGAGAGGAACAAAAAGAATTAGATGCTTACTGGGACACATTGGAAGAAGAAAAGGAAGGTGAGTAATGATAATTAATATAGAAATAGAAACAGATAATGAAGCGTTTGGTAATGATAGAATCTTTGAAGTTCAAAGAATATTAACAAAGTATGTACCAGAAATTAAAACAAAAGATTATATAAATCTGTATGACCTGAATGGAAATAAAGTTGGATTCATTCAAGATACAGAGTATTAAAAAGGAAGGAGAGTAATGGGAGCTGGTGATTGTTATCCTGCTGCGTTCAAGGCTATAAACAGCAGCAAGTTTTTTACTAAAGACCATGACCCAAACCATGACTGGATTGTGGTCCATGCTTTAAGAGATATCTTTGAAGGTGGTGAACACTATGGAGGACACGCATTCTTATTGAATAAGAAAACCAAAACTGTTTACGATAGTTCAATCAGTGCAAAATATATTGATGGTTCTGTTGATGGTGTTGTTGATGGGATGCCGCTTGATGAGTACGTAGAGAAAACATTCTTGCTAACCGAAGGTAAATATGTTTGGAAGGAATACACTCTGAAAGAATTAAACAAGATAACCTTTGAACATATGGTACACACACCATTTGATTTAGCTAAGGAACAGTGGAGCTTAGCGAGTAAAGATGAAGAGTTTGCTAAGAAATTCCCTGGATTCAGTAGCTATAAGGAATACATGCAAGAGTATTTCATTCCAACATTCTGCCCAACACAACATGAACACAATAAAAAAAATAAAAAACATGTAACCAAATTGGAGAAGGTTGAGTCTAATAAGTGATGGTAAAAAAGGAAGGTAAAGAAATGGAAGAAAAAGAAATTGTTTGGGTAGATATATTCGGCAATGAAGTTAAGCGAGATGTGTACCAAATAACTGGTGCAGGTGCAGACACTATGAAATATAAAGAGGAGCTTAAGTAATGGAAGAAGTTAGTCCAATCAATATTTATTCTGCAAAAATAGCAGTGAAACATGCACTTGAGGCAGAGTTAAAAGCATTTAAAAAAGTGCAAGATGCAGAGATAAGGTTGAACTCTGCAAAAAGAATGGTCAGACAAAAGTTAGAGATTCTTGAACAACTAGATAAGGAAGGTAAGTAAATGAAAATATTAGATATGGAAACAGGCAAGGAAGTTACAACAACTCCAGAAGATTTTATGAAACATATTGCCGAAGATATAAAAAAGTATCAAGAGTTTCAAAAGAAACTTGCTAAGTACGAGGAGGAGGATAATGCTAAAGACTAGAGAATATATGGTAGGACAAGAGGACTACGAAAAGGTAGAGCAAACATTAACCAAGATACCAGAGGATGAGGTCCTGGTCCTGGTTAATAAAACAAAACTGGTTGCTATTGCCTGGAGTGGTAAGAGAAATAAACCAGATTGGAATTATAGATTCAGAGATAAAAAACAAATGGATAAATATATTTCTGATTACTTCTGCAAGGTAGAGATGGCTAACGAATACAAAGCTGAACAGAAATTAAAGAAGGAGAAGAACAAGGCAGAGTTCTTTGAATCAATTAAAGTTGGAGACATCTTTGTTGATAGCTGGGGTTATGACCAGACCAACGTAGATTTCTATTTAGTTACTAAGAAATTAAAAGCATCAATCAAGATAGTCAAGATTGGTAGCAAGATAGTATCAAGAACCAAAGGTGCAGTTAGCGTGGTACCAGTTCCAGATGCGGTAATAGGTGAAGAGAAAACCAAGGTGCCACAAGGTGGGTATGATTCTGATGATGGATATATAAGAACGTACAGCTTTAGTCATGCTATGTTATGGAATGGTCATCCAGTACACGAGACAGCTGCAGGATGGGGACATTAAAAATGAAATATATATCAAAGGTAAATAAAATTATTGTTAGTGATAATAATGGTGAAGAATATTATGTTGTTAACCAACAAATTATAAATCAAGTTAAAAAAATTCTTAATAAAAAAAATAAACTTGATGTAATTGCGATAAGGGAAACAGACAAGGAAGGTAAGGAATGAAGTTAAATAGGAAGCAAAGAAGAAAATTAAAAAGCAAGAAAAAAGGTAGTGCTTTAACTGCAAAGACAAAGAACGTATCACCTGCATTAGAAATAGTACAGGAAGGTAAGTAATGGATGCAGCATACTTTAAAGATAAGGTACCCATACCAATGTTTAAAAGTCAGAGAGCTAAAGTTGAGTGGGCATTGCAACAAGCAAGGGCAATGGATGAGCCGACAGTTAGTTCAAATGAATTTGTTTACACGTTTGGAATACCAAGGATATCTTCACACATTCACCAGCTAAGGCAAGAAGGATGGGTAATAGATAACATAGCATCTCATGGCAAGACAGCTAAATATAAATTGGTTCGTACTCCTGGTGAGTATGACCCAGAAGTAGATAACAGAATACAGATTGGAGAGTTATAAATGTGTAGTGTACAAGGATTCATTATACTAACAGGGTTCTCTGTCCTTATGGGTACTGTACTCATAGGTCTATATGCAATGTATGGACAGTGGAGAGAATTAAGACACGCAAAAAAACAACAAAGAAACTTATACAAATAATATATTAGTTGTATATAATGGTTACTAATAAGTGTACCAGGAGGTAACATTGCAACAGACTTGGATGTGCATGTACTGCGGAAGAATACTACACATAGTTAATGCGAAGCAACTATGTATGAATCAAATGTGTAAGCTATTCAGAGTTCCGCAAGTCAAGCTAGAAGAATCTGTCTCTTAGTAACAATAGAATAGGAAGGAAGGTAATGCCAAAGAGAAAATCTAAGTGGAAAAATAAACACTTGAATAGTTTGATGTCTGATATGGGTAGCCCAGAGTTAGATGTCAAAGCAACATTAAAAGAATTTAAAGTCAGTCAGAATAAAAGGACCAGAGTTTGTGTTGAGTGTGGAAGTACACTCAATAAGAATGAAAAGAGTATGTACTGTACTGAATGTTTAATAGAGGTATATGAGTTATGAATCTACCAAGTTTAGAAGAGATGATGTATAAAGAATTAAAGGAAATATCCAAGCGTATTAAAGATGACACTAAGTTACGTAACAATATGGTTGGACATTTATTTAATAGTAGAGAAGATACAGGCATGACTGTTGAGACAATAGCTAAGGCAGCTGGAGTCTCTCGCAAACATGCCTACACAATAGCAAGTAAGGAAGGTAAACAATGCAGATAAAGACTAGAGCTGATTTAGTAGTATATAAAGAAATCATGTGGAAATTATATGAGGAGGGTATGTTTCATGGAGGAAGTTTAGATGCACTTACTCTGATTTATAACAAAGTAAAAAGAAAAAGAGGTGTGCATCAGCCTTATGCACAGGATTCTAAGCTTGACCCAAGTTATATACATAATGATAATAGAGATGAGATGAATGCTGACATAAAGGAATCTGTTGAAGGATTTAAAATAATGCCTGGAGGTCAAAGACTAATTGAATCTCTTAAAGAAAAAGAAAATGGAATGGTGGTAAGTAATGGCTAAGTTTAACTTAGATAACTATGAGTTAGTAGAAGATAGATTAAAAAAATTCTGGAAGGATAATCCTAATGGGAGAATCAATACAGATGTGGTTAGCAGTTCAGATGATGGGACCATGGTCATAGTCAAGGCAGAACTATACCTTGATAAGGATGACACAACACCAGTATCAAGTGGACTAGCCCAGGAGACTAAAGGTCTTGGAGGGTTTGCTAATAAAGAAGCATGGCTTGAGAACTGTGAGTCCAGTGCAATAGGTAGAGCACTAGCTAACTGGAAGTACCAGGGTAACAAGAAGCCTAGACCTACACAAGAAGAGATGAAGAAGGTAGTTGAAGTTGAAAGTAAACCACCACCTAAATTATCTGAAGAAGAATTAAAGAAGATGGAAGATATAGCTAGTGAGATGGTAGCTGAACCGAAAGAACCAACGAGGGTTTCTGATGCCTCCCCACCTAAAGACAGTGAGCTGGAGTTAAAAGATATTCTCTTTGATTTATGTGGTCAAGAAGCAGCATTTGCCAGGAAAACCTGGGACTTTACTCTAGCTAAAGTAAATCTTAAGAAGGGATTTCCTAAAGAGTTCTCTGATTATAATGATGACAATGAAAAAACTTTCATTGAAGAAGCATCTAAGTTTATTGACAAGCACAGAGCAGAGTTCAAGAACAGGAAGGCTAACTCACAAGTAATTAATGAAGTGATTGAAGTCTTTGATGGAGATGTTGAAGTAAAAGAAATAAAAGAAGGAGAAGAAGATATGACTGATGTACCTAGCGGTAAGTGGGAAGGTGAAGCACCTTCAGAAAAACAAATAGGCATACTTGAAGAGAAGATAAAGGATGCTATTGATGCTGGTAATGATGAGTTAGCTGCTAAAGCTAAAACATTTTTAAATAGCGGTGAAGCTACCAAGAAAAATATATTTGATTGGATTAATACTGATGGTGATTGGTCCTTAATGGATGGTTCTTAATGAGTGGTTTATCTGTATCAGAAGCAAGTGAAGTAACTTTATTAAAAGAGTTACTAACTAGAAAAACAGAGAATGGTCATCACTTATTTAAAGAATCATCTATAACTAACAAGGAAGGTAAGGTGCAGCTGTTAGCAATCGTGGCTAACGTTGAGATGACACTAACACCTAAGCCTAAAGAAGAAGGAGAAAAGGAAGAGGAGTAATACAGTATGGTACACGACATGCTTATTGAAGAAAACATAATGGCATCTAAGATGTGGGAGGTTAATAACCCTAGGGTCCATGGAATACTACGTAATCTAATGCTTATGATTACTAATTCAGATACTATATCTGATAACGCAGCCCATGAGATATTCGGATATGTTATTAGTTTAATCCAGGCTTATGGGGATAAAGATTTTAAAGTTCCAATAGGTGAATTTGATTTAGGATATCAGAAAAAGTAATGGCATACGTGAGAAAATGTAGGATGTGCAAAAAAGATATTCATAGTTCATGGGAAGTAAGATTTGGTACTAAATGGGAAGTCTATGATTATTACCATTATGATTGCCAAGACTATGCGAAAAGACATAGAATACCATTAGACAGAAGGAGAGCAGAAGTTCCTAGCAATATGAATGAGTAATAACTTTACTCACAAAGCTAGGAGGTTGTTATGTCAAGAATATAACAACAAAAAAGAACCCACCCTTTTGCCCTAGGGTGGGTTTCTTTATAGAACCTTTAAGTTATCCCATCCTTTTTTATTTACAGTTAGAGTAAGCACTCCAGGATGGGACCATAGTCCAGTCCTTGCAGTAAAATCTATTGACTTATCTAATGATGGACATTGGAACCAGGTTCTATCTCCCTGTTGCTTGGCTCTAAAGTGATGGTAATGACCTGTGATTAAAAGTTTTACATCATTCATGGGCAAGAACCCATACATCTGACCCTTCCACCAGTTCTCAATCTTGTTCTCTGCGTTCCCACTGCCTGATGACATATGTCCATGACTTAGACCAGTCTTAATTCCTTTTATGTTTAATACCTGGTGAAATCCATCAGCTACATCTACCTTAACCTGCTTGTATCTCTTAGGATTAGCTGCCATTATCTCACCACATATCTCCAGGTGCATTGTATCTGAATTATCCAGGCGGTTAGTAGTAACCTGACCCTTACCTGACCTGGACATTTCTCCATGGTTACCAGGTACACCTGCAAGTATTAGCTTATCAGCTAAAGGTAAGAAGGTATCTATTGTTTTCATTAGCATAGCTCTTGCTAGTGCGTACTGTTCTTTCAATGTGAGTTCAATATTAAATGCTTGGCTATCATAGAAGCCATAACAATTCTCTGTTAAATCACCGAGTCCTAATATATATATCTCATCTATTAATACACCAGCTTTACGTAGTTCATGTATTCTATTTACTCCATCTTGTAAAGCAATGTCATATCTTTTGATTGTGTTCTCAACTCCCAGGTCTTGCTTACCTAATTGCCAATCACTACACAACCAAAGGAATGCTGTATCTCCACCATTATATTTAGGTTTAGCTGGTGGTTTCTTCTTAGCTTGTTTGAATAATTCTTTAAAGTATTTATCTTGCCCAGGTCTCTTCTTCTTTACTACACCTTTAAAGGCATAAAAGGTTTCAACAGTTCCACCTTTAAGCTGGGTATTCCAGGAGGATGCACGTACTGTATCTACTATCTCATATAACTCTGGATTAAATCCCCATCCACGTAATATATCATCAAATTTATTACGATAGTTAGGGTCTGTTCCAACGTGGGTAATCTCACCTAACCCAGTTGATTCATTTAGTTCTAGTCCTGGTTGCCATCCTGATTTGTAGAAGTTATTACCCCACTCTTCAGGAGTCTTTTTCTTTTGTGTAATAGTTTAACCTCCCTGTTCTAATAGTATAAACAGTTTTATATAGGTTATCTGTTACTTAGATATTTGTTTCTTTGCGTATGTCTTGATGACTGCTAATGCAGCACCACCACCTGCAAGTGCAGCTAACTGGAGTGCTCCAGCATCTATACCTACTAAAGGTGCAACTGTTAATGCACCAATGAACGCTTCAATGAAGGTCCAGGCAGTTCTTTCAATCATATCTTTAAGCTCTTCGCTCAATGTATACTCCCACGAATCAGACCAAGGTGT
>Ga0080013_1001829_pt1 | contig 27007 bp, 14 predicted proteins | sample ETNvirenome_6_85_FD_69236 | JGI IMG/M metagenome (GOLD analysis project Ga0080013, IMG submission 69236) | Marine viral communities from the Pacific Ocean - ETNP_6_85 (SPADES assembly) (version 2) | ecosystem: Environmental > Aquatic > Marine > Oceanic | place: Pacific Ocean | collected 2013-06-19
TCCAACTGGACATGGGGAGGATGTAAGGGGTATTATAATAGTGGGGCAGGATATGGCTCTAACCAAGTGTCCTGTAGTCAATATGAAAAATGTAATTCTCCTTCATTTACCTCTATAAGCGCCGGAGCACCCGATGGTACATGTTGTCGACTCTGTTGTATTAAGGTACCTTTAATAAAATTAAAATGTGCTGAAAACCCCACATTAGTATTTCAACATACATTGTTTAAACAACCTTTTGTAGGTCTCGATTGTAATAAAACATATTTAGGGATTAGAGCGAGCGACAATTCAGATATGGATATAGTGTGTAAAAATTGTGGTGGTCCTCAAATACGTATATTAAAAGATTGGGTAGCATGTATATTAGAGCCAGTTGCGGTCTGGTTAAGGATGTTAAAATTTGATTTTTATAATGATTGGGTAGGAGGGGTATTATATTTCCCATTAATTAAAAGAAAATATAAGTTAAAAAAACGAGGAAGAAAATTTGGACAAATTAAAAAGGATAAGTTTTGTCAATTTAACTGTGCCCAAATAGATGTAATAAAAACCGCCCAGGCCCTTGAGAATTGGTGGACGGGAGGATCATGGTGGACAGGAATACCTACAATATTTCAGGAAACATTTCAAGGAAACGATTCGGGCTTCATTGTTCATAGAATTAAGCTCGAAAAACCTGCCTATAGTTCACCTTTAATTACTGATTCAGGGTGTAAATTCCAAATGGAATCAGATATTACTACCCATTGGTATGGGTCTCAGGCAAGTAGTGCAGCACAAGATTACTTATCGGCAGCTAAAGCGATACAACTTAAAGGTAAAAATGATGACGACTCACCTTGTGTGATACAATTTACTAGTTTTGCTGCATTACAAACATTTATGAATGGTTACCCTTCAATAACGATTCATCAAGAAGAAAAAACCGAAACCGGCATATATGGAGAACCAAATTATATATTAACTGAAGGTCAATTTGGTCAAGATAGTTGGGTCAATGTAGGGGGAAATGCGTTGAATAAAAATATATGTAACATGACATATATGTTGGAAAGGGAAGAATATTTTAAAGAAACATTAGATTGTCCTGCCGTGTATGTGGGAGAAAGTTATTTAAAGGCCGCAAATGCCAGTGGTATTGAGCCACCTGAAGAGGATCCAACTGATAACCCAACAAACTCTGGTGGGTTAAACCCACCCCTCCATGATGGTTATATTGGAACTGGATACCAAGGTGGTCACTACAGTTGTATAACTAATCCTGGGTGTGAATCTGATTGTGGAAGTAATGGGGTAAGAGCATGTAACTTATTTTGTCCTTGTAGTAAGGTAACTGGTGCTCTGGGGGACTGGTCAGGTGTTCCGGATCCTGGTTGGTATTCTCCTTTACCTGGGGTAGATGATTATAAAGTATTAATTTCTCATGGATTGGTAACCTGGTTTAATCATGAAATATTTTATACACCTATTGTACCACCACCAAAACTACTGGATGATGAATGGGTTGATGGGGATAAAAGTTTTAATCATCTTGAATATAAAGCTAATATTATGTTACCAACCACTATAATGGAATTGGGTAGTAGCACTTTCTGTGATATTGATGATGCACCCTTTATAATGGATACCATACCACCAACCACCTATGGTGTATCATATGAATCAGTTAAATATAAAATGAGTGGTAGTGAGCCTAATTTTACAATAGATAAATATAAAGATAAAGAAGGATCCATAAACTTAAGTGCATATGTAGAATTTGGGTGTATTGCGACAGTATGTTTTAATGCTTCTGCTACAGTCAATGGGTCCCAAATAGGGGTAACTTCTATCGACAAAAATGATATAGGTGTTGAAATCGATACTTGTTATATGAGATTTCAACATGAACCAGAAGTTAGAGAATACTTTTGTAAGAGATTTAATGGATTCAAAAACACACTATTAGATCCACATTATATGCGTCCGGGATCCAATGTTTTTGAAAATGATTATCAAACCTATGAAGAAATGAAGTTACAAGAATCCCCACAACGGGTATATACGTTTGCGGAAGGAAACCAGATGTATGTATCTGAATATGATGATGGAGATTTTTTCGTCCCTGGAGATGCTTGTGGATATTATAGTTATAATAGTGACTGGGAAATAATAGGGAGTATTACTCCTGACTATTTTTATGGATTGGCTCCCGGTCAAACTAGTGGTATGGTAAATTTCCCTAATTCTGATAATTCTCCTCTTATTAATATGGGTCAAATGTTTGGTCTTAATGCACACACAGTATCAGGATTTGAAGGGGTAGATTTTATTAACCCAGATGATACACATGGGCTCAACGATATAATAATAGAAAATTCGGGTGATAATGGATTAGAACAGATAAAAGGAATAAAATTTAGTAGAAGTCAAACACCATATTATTTATATTTTGGATTGGTACCGGGAAGAACGGCCCTACATAAAACAGTAGGTAAGTTTTTTGCTGATAAAATAAATGCAGTTACATTAGAAGGAGTGGGGCAATCCGATAATGCGACATCTGAAACTATTAATAACCAAAATAATATAAATAATAATGTAACCAACCCATATAGTATTTATAGGACATGTTTAGGTCAAACGGTGGTTGCGTCAGATACTTAAATATATATAGGTAATGGATAAAAATACTAAAATATTATTAAACAAATCAAGATCAGCTGAGGCAGTAAATGTAAATACAACATTAGATTTTAATATAAAAAATACTAATAAACCACTACCTTTAAATGATATTGATACTACCTTAAGTCAATATGAACAATTTCTTAAAGAAAGAAAAGCGAGTACTATATATAGATTTTATGGGGAAATAAATTGTATAGTTTCTAATCCCTTATATAATGAAAATATTAAAATAGGTGTAGAGCAACCATATGAATCTTTTGATCCTGAGTTGGATATTGCACCTATAAATCCCATTCTAACGGCTAAACCAATTCCTGGATATGATATCTTTGAAAAAGATGGATGGGTTGGATATATTAATGATACACCCAATGAAGAATTAGAATTAGTAGGAGATAATGAAAGTTCGTTATGTGAATTTTTCCCTTTTGACCCTGGTTTCGATAGATTAAATATGTTGGACCCAGATGGAAAACCTAATTACATGTTAAAATTAACTTACCCCCATTCTATTGACCCTAATATTAAATTGGTCCAAGGTGGGGCAGCTTTAAATATGGGAATTCCTATCATAACCCAACTATCACTAATGTTTAATGGATCTAATTATGTAGCATTCCAAACACCCATAAATCATGGGTTACAACCTAATGATACGATTAAATTATATAACTTTATAGATAATACCGGAGGAAATTTAGCGTTACCAACAAGAGAATTTCCTGTTTTTAAATTAGGAGATCAAAATGGTAACAATACTGAAAGAATATTTATATTAACTATTGATCCTTTAGATATTAATTTTACTCTTTCATCTACTTTTAAAAGAATAACACAAGGAGTTATATCTCAATACTATGTTAGAAATTTCAAAGCACTCACATTCGCATATACAGATTATGATATATATCCGGCAGCATTTGGGGTAAATTATTTTAATGATAATCTTGCTGCGTTTAATTTTATTCAGGATATTGATGTCGATGGTGTAGTAGATAATTTGGGGAGACCATTGAGTGAAATATATTTAACAATTGTTAAAAATGACAATGATGCCGATATAACAACTAAGAATGCCCAATATTGGTTAGAACAACAAGCTAATTTACCTGCAGATATTAAAGATAGATTTTGGACAAAAATAAAAGGAGGGTTTTTAACTGAAAAAAATACTAGTTTAAATTATAATATTCGTGCAATAGGAGACCCAGATTATAGTAGTAGTATATGGTATGAAAATATTGATGAATCAGATAATGATTTCGTTGGGGATATTGTAGAATATAATGAGGCCGAATTATTAGAAAGAAGGTTGGAAGAAGTTTATCACAGAATAAATACAATTTATAGAGAAAATTTAGAAACTATTGCATCCTCTGCTGGAGAGACATTAGGTAATAAGAATGAAGGATATATTTATCGCCCACATATTAAATTACAGATTCGAGAATTTAGTAGTGTGATTAATCCTTTATTAGATTTACAAACAATTTTTAATCAGTATACTATTAGTGATCCCGCGGCACAACAAGAGATAAAAGATGATTATGAAGTACCATCTTATGCCCAACAACCGTCCCCAAATGTATTTAGGTGGAGAAGATTATTAGAAATAGGGGAAATAGACCCTCTAGGTAAAGGAGTAGATTATCCATTTGAAAGTGGCGCACATTATATACATATTGATGAAAGATTTTATTGGATGAGACAAGATCCTCCGTGCGATTTTTATTTAACCTCTAAAACGATTAAAATACCTTCAGAAAAATCAACTTTCCAAACATTAATGAAAGATCCTACTTTTTTAGATTATGGGCCTAGAAGAACACTTGATTTAAATATAATAAGAAAAGTTCCCCTAGTAAATATATTAGATTATGATGGATTAGTGGGATTATGGAGTACTGGACCACAGGCATATGGACCAAATGTAAATAAAATTGCTCAGTGTAGTAATACTAATGACCCCATCGAAACACCACCTTGTTTTTATAATAAAAAAGATGCCCTTAATCATTTTTTCCCACCATATGCGGGTAGTTGGGGAGCAGGGTTTAGTCAAGCACTACATGAGATGCTCCTAACTAGCACTATTAGGCATGAAGAATTACAGATAGATATGAGATTTATACATTTTTATGGGGATTATAATTTAGGAAAAAGAGATACTGCGGGAGCATGTGTCAATTTTAATATATTAGATAGAAAAGATATAACTGATGACTGTTAAAAGAAAAAAAATATTATTAAGTAATTTTGGTTTAAGTGGGTGTAGTATTAATATACCACTAGGAACTAAATTTTTTCCTATAGATAATGCAGAAGTAATAGAGCACGAATTAATACCCAAAGTCAAAGAAGAGTCAATAAATCCTATTATAGATTATAAAAAAATAATATTTCGACCCGCCGATAACAATTGGGATATTATACCATCTTATAAAATAAATCTAAATTTTTGGATGCCTGATAGTGTAGCTAACAATGCTCCCCTATATAGAGGATGGCAAACTGGTGCTAATGGTCCCGGTGTTTACGCAGATGTAAATTTTTCTTATGATGACATATTTTGTAATACTAATAGATTTATATTTAGTTTTTTAAGGTTCGTTTATTATGATTCCCCTATAAGTGCAGAAAATACAGTATTATTTTTTAATGACATATACACCCAATTAGGTCCAGATCAAAAAAATGAGGAAGGATTTGTTAAACCCATTAATGAATGCCCTATTAGTTTTATGATAGGTGATCCTGTTTTAAAACCAGATTTAGTACATGAAAGTTATCATCTATATTGGTTTAAAGATTTAGTAGATAATGCTCCTAATCAAGAATATACAATGTATATGGCTGCGATATTTAATAATGCCGCCAATGGAACATCAACACCAGTGGCATCTTCAAAAACACCCGACCCCTATAATGTCCAATTATCAGATTTAGATGGAGAAGATGGAATATTGTATGTTAAAGTAGTATTAAAATATGATACTACAGATAAGTTGTATAAATATAGATTTGAACCTAATACAAAACAAATCCCAACCAATGGAGGAATAAATTTAAACCCAACAGGTACCGATATCACAACATTTACTTTTTGGCAAATTAATATTTAAAATATTTATAGAATAAGATGGAATATATAGAAGTAGAAATAAATTTAGAAAATTATACCGTTAGGAACATTCCTGAATCTCTAATTAGTATTGATGCAGATGGAAAAACAGTGGTTGATACTAATTCTCCACTTTATTATTATGATAAAATACCTGATTATAAAATAGATAGAGATGGTAAGTTTATTTTGGACGCCACCCAACAAAAAATACCTAATACCATTAATGTTAATGTTTTTTTAAAACAAAATTACGATGATTTGGGTATATTTACGGATTTAAATTTCACACCAAAAACACCTTATGACACATCAAAACCGCTAGATTTTAACCCTATGGTGGATGGTAGAATACCTGGATATCCTGTTGATTTTTATTATACGGCACCAATAACATCTACAGGTTTAACCTTAGACAATCAATTAAAAGGAATGTCTTCTTTAAGGATAAACCCACAAACTAATTTACCTATATATACTCCAGGGTTGAATGTATCCCGAGATAAAAAAAATATATTTAGTGGTGTTATGGATGAAAATCCACAACACATAAGATATAAAATAGGTTCAGATATTAATGATATTCCTAATACAGGAGTGGAGTATATAACATATAAAAATGAATTTATTAAATTTGAAAATGAATTTGGTGATTCTAATTTAGGAAATAAAACTATGTTTACCACCAATAACGGGGGCTGGGGACAATATAATTTATCATTGGCTGCGTTAGTGAAAGAAGAAGAACTTTTAGGGATAGTTTTTAAGCCAGAAATTAGTAGTGATGTATTTATTAATAGAGGAGTAGCAGATATTTTCGAAAGGCATGCTATTCTCTCAGAATTGAAAACAACTAATGATATAGATACGATGAGAGGTGGGTATATAAGTAATGAATAATAGAAATAAAAAATAAATAAAATGGCAACAGGAAATTATGGAACAATAAGACCGGCAGACCCAACAGTAGATGATATAGAAATATTATATTGTTATAGTCCGGATAGAGAAGATTTAGGGTCTTTAACATTACAATCTTTAAATCCTGGTGAAGTTTTAGTTCCAGCAATGGACCCCAATGTGGGTACCGAGGTATTAGGTGGATTATATACTTTAAAATTACCAACCCAAAAATTTGGGTCAAAAGGATTTTATAATGTTATAATACGACCCAAACAAATAAGAACTCAAATCATTAATTGTGGTGTTTTAACGGATTTACCGGATATTAAAGGATTAGTTTTTGACATAAATACTATTTCTGTAGATGATGAAAATAGATTTGAAAATGGTAATTTAGTAGGATATAGAATAGAATATCTAGATACTTTAAATCCCACTGTTAAATTACCTAATTTTTATACTATTATCACCTCTAATAATAGAGCATTACCTATTACCCCAGCATCTGGAGGGGCAAACACTAATGATACATGGTCTCTTAATGATAATTCTAATACGACTTTTTGTACAGTAACCCCTGCATCGTCACCGTCAGTCAACCCAAATGCGTTTCCTGATATAGGGCAACCACAACAAAGAGTTATTATAACTAATACATTTTTTGATCCTGTAATGTTGGAAATAGAAATGGTTGAATATGATCATGAAACATTGGCATACGCCCTTTATTCTAACCAATCAAAATCTTTAGAGGATGGTATTTATACTATATACAATTTTGATAATGAAATTTATAAACAATATAACTTATATGAAGTAAAAAATCAGTTTACCGGTAAACCATTATTTGAAATTAGAGAGCAAAAATCTATTATAGATACTACTAAAGGATTTGATAATGTAACGGATACAACTGTTAGTTAAAAAATAAATGGCAAACAATACAAATGATAGAATTAAAGTTGCGGGTTATGCGAGAAGGATATTCTTTAATGATAATATAGAATATAGAAATTTTAGTCCCGACCTAGTAGGTTTACAATTTACTAGTGATGGAGGAACTGCGTTGTTTACCAATGGAAATTTCACTATTTCCACCAATCTGGACCCTAAACCAAATGTTGTTTTTACACAGGGAACAAAATCCCAACTCTATACTTTAGAGGATGTAGCCCCCAATAGTGGTGATCTACAAATATTAGGGAATCTAAAAACTGAATTAAATTTAGATTTAAGTAACCCCCTTACATATATTTGGTATGGGTCAGCCTCTGAATTAATTAGAGCATCACTGGAAGATATTCAAGATCAATGGCCTGCCGCAATATATGTTGATAATAAAGTGGGGAGTGTAATCGGCAATAATATTACTAATTATGTTTATGATGTGGTACAAGACCAATCAACATTTACCATTAATAGTAGATATTTTGTTAACCCATATAATATTAAGTATACGGAACAAGAAGGTATAACAGGAACCGAAACCCCCACTAATCCTTTAAGAAATTTCACTACACAACACACATATTATACTATAGAACATAATGGTATACTTAAAAATATAAAGAGTATTATTCCTACTACCCAAACCACCAATTCCGATATGGAGTTAGTAGTAGACGGCAATCCTTTTCCTGAACTTACGGGAATTATATTACCACAATTTTCTTTTCTTTTTACCCCTATAGATGCGTCAATTCCCTTTTTTATTAAACCTAACGAAACGCAAAGGGAATTATTTTTTTCTAAACTTAATACTTTACAACGTAATCTTTTAAATAGAGAAACTTATCCAGCTTATAAAAGTATTATTATTGGTCCACAAATTACCGATAGTGGAGTAATTGTTATTATAAAAGAAATTTTAAATTTTCCTATCTTAGATGATGGTTATAATCTTAATTTTTTCGATGGATTTTATATTACATATTTAGATACTCTTAATACCATAGGGGAGAACTTTGATGCCGCTCAAACTGATCTTATTGTTAGAAAATATACTGCAGAAGCAATTAGTAGTTTTGATACTATACCCCGAGGAGATGGTAATAATATATTATTAGATGGAGAAAAAGCAACTAAATTATTAAGAATTTATGGGGTTGCATTTGATGATGTTAAAAAGTATATGAATGGAATTAAATTTGCCCATACTATAACTTATGATAAGAAAAATAATATTCCTGATGCTTTAATTAAAGATCTTTCATTTATGTTAGGATTAGATCCTGTTACTTTTGTAACAGATGTTAATCTAGGTAAAACTTTATTACCTTCTCCTATCATAGGAGGAGAATTTAGTGGTACTTCTACAAATTATTCAGCCATAGGAATGGATAATGAATTATATAGAAGGTTGATCCTTAATATAGCATGGATTTGGAAAAGTAAGGGAACCAGGAAAGCCATAGAATTTTTATTTAGATTTATTGGTGCACCCGAAGCGTTGGTTAATTTCAATGAATATATTGTAGTAGTAGATGAACCATTAGATATGAATAAAATAAAAGATCTACTATATCTTTATACTGGAGATGTAGATACTACAAATATACCTTATGATGATGATGGATTCCCATTACCACCACCCAACGGGACATTAGTGATTACAGATTTCATTTCGGGTCCTGATAGTGGAACAACCGGAACTACCCTAACTAACTCACCAATTCAAGAAGGAATAATACAAGAAATGTATTTTCAAAAAAATGGCGGATGGTATAGAGAAACTTTTGGTAATGGGGCCGGAGTTACTATTTTAAGAGGAAATAATCCTCATTTAGGTCCTTATGATGGTGGTAATGAATATTTAAATTATTTTAGTAAATGTTATATACCTAATTTTACCGGAAAAACTAATATAGAATTATTTACCACCACCACTAAATCTAACGCCTTTTTTAATTATAATTATGGAATTTTTAATAGTGTTCCTGATAATACTGATATCTATACAACTGAAATAGTCTATAATAGTGCGACCGGAGGGTACCAACCAATTTCTGAATGTTTAGATGTAGAATATACTATTTTACCTACCCCATTACAAGAAAATGGTAAAACAACATTACAAATTGCCTATGAGGCAGCCCAACAAGCATTTGATAATTATTCACTTTTAATTGCAGAAAATTCCTATTTACAATATAGTTCGGAATGGGCAGACATCCAAAGCAATTTAATAAACGCAGAAACCGCATATGGTCAAGAAGTCAGTTCACAAGAACATATCCCAGGCCACGGCCTTTTAAATAAAACTTTAGAAATTTGTATAACACCCACTGAAGAAGAATTAGGAGACCCGCAAGGAATTGTACAATGTGAGGAATATGAAGTAGTAGAATTAGATGAATTTATTTATTTTACAGATAATAATGGACTTAAACAAAATTTTACTGGGATACAAGATTGTTGTAAAAAAAATGAGGGAGAATGGTTTAATTTTTATGATGGGTATTATGATATTGGTTTTTGTGCCATAGAAGATCCCTGTACTGGCCCCCCTGTAGATGTTACTGCGAGTGGTATAGTTGTATTTGAAATGGTGGGTAATGTAATGCCACCAAATGTTATTACTTATGACGACCACTGTTATCAATATAATGAAGAGTGTTTTCCTGAGTCTGATATAGATGATCCCTGTATAGAATGTGGGGAAGAAGCCCATTGTGAACATAATCTCCCCGATATTAATACTCCAGCATTTTGGGACTGGGTAAATGAAATTTATGGTACAGCTGAATTTTATGAGTGTTTTACCGAAGTTAATTGTGCTAGTCAAACGATTGTAAGTAGCCCTGCTTGTTGTTTATATCATGGATACGCTCCCACCCTACAAAGTATTGTCTATCAGGGTGAAGTTATTGAATTTTATGTGTGTATAGATGAATCTTCTGATAGTACCCCCGAAGATTTATCTCACTCTACACTAACCTATATAATACCGGAATTGGCTACCGATTATACCCACTTATTACCTGCCACTAATATGAATGCTACTGTTAGTCAAGTATCCTCCATTTACCAATATAGTTCAGTTTTACCTATAGTGGGATATTATAATTCTGTTTATACTAACCCACCTAGTCTTTATTCTTATTTTAATGATCCTAATTTAATGACACCTTCAATATGGGAATTAGAATCAGTCGACCAATATGGAAGATTAACATTTTTCGCCTATGATTTTCCAGAAGGAAATAAAGTAATATTAGATTGGACTTGCCCCAGTGATGCAGGATCAGCACTGTACCAACAAGTCGCATTATTGAATTTGTATACATTAGGGGGGCCTAATGGTACAACGGCCATCGATAGTAACTTTATACCCTGTGAGAATGTAGATGATGTAACTATAGTATTTGGAGCGGAAAACTATAATGGATTTAAATTACCCCAAGTAAAAGATTGTTCATGTGCAGTTAATATTGAATTTGATTATATGTTAAAATATGATGCAGCTAATCTAATCAGTTGTGCAGAAGTTATTTGTTTTCCCGCAGTTTTTGATAACCTTTCTCAATTTAACATAAATTGTATAAACTTTATTCCTTTTACCACTAGTGAGGAGGAAAGTGATTTATTATTACAGAATTTTGATACGGATCCAAATACCAATGAATATACTATATGGACACAAGAAGTAACTCAAGTAGAACCAGATGTAGAATGTTGTGAATCATTTGGAGGATCTCTAGTAGAGGTGGAGAATTTGAATACCACTCATGACTTAGGGATAAAACAAATAAAAGATACTTATGGACAATTAATAATTAATGGTGGTCTTTCATCTATTAATAACTCCAATTTAAATAATCTGGCGTTCGAATTAAATGGTATAATAGGAAATATACAAAATATTGTAGATAGTAATTGTATAGATTTTACTCCCTATTCCCCTTTTACTCCTCCATGTCCTTATGGTCCTTATGAAGAGTATATAACTACTCAAAATATTTGTTATTTACCAGTAAAAGAAGATTGTGGATTATGGACAATGATGGTCCAAGATTACTCCAATCAATTAGAGTGGGCATATTCAGTAAAAGCAGATTTAGAGAATTGTGTTAATAACCCCGATATTGGTACCGGAGGAAACGAAGGTGGTGACGATGGAGGTGACGATGGTGGAGACGGTGGTGATGAAGATCCAGTAGCGGGAACAGGAGATGATACCACCACTCCACCTATAGTTGACCCAGTGGGTTCAGGAGATGGTGGATACGGTGGTGATACCCTTACACTTGAAAATGATAATTTTGATGGTGTAACCGTTGTAGATGCGACGGCGGGACACAATCAATACCTGGATGATGTTACTTATACTTTAGAGGGTAATAGCGTGATAGAGGATATAAATGTGTTGACTAAGGCTATAGATGCGTATACCATTAAGCTCAACGCTATCCAAACCCAAAATAAGATAATTAGAAATGCGTTAACCCAAACTACTACTGATTTAGATTGTACCACTTACTCCACCCAAATATCAGCACTACAATCATTTAATTTTTTAAATTATTGTAAAAATAACACAGTTGTTAGTGATATCTTAATATATAATGTTGCAATCAATAAATGTAGAGACTCTAAGTTTAAGCAAGTTAGTGCAGAAATAAAAAAATACCAAGAATTATTAACATTATGTGAAAGTAATAATGCACTTAATGCACAATTGATTATAGCTACTAATCAAAATCAACATGAAAATATAGTTTTTTATAATAATAAAATAATTGAAAATGATAACCGAATTAACAGTATTACTAATTCATTATATAATGAAGTAATTGATAGTTCTCCCGCACAAGTTGCTGACCAACAAAATGTAATAAAGTCAGTTGCACAAATATTACAGGTTTCAGAAAAATCTATAACTGTTAATGGGAACTTGAGTATATCCCCAACTTATAAAATTAGTTTAATTGTTAAACTTAAACAGAATACACATCAAATTACTACTATACAAAGAAAAACAGGTTCCTTAGCCTATGAATTGGGTAGGTTACGAAATACGAAGACAAAACTTGACGCAGAATTAAGAAATAATAGAAAACCACCACCAAACTTAGGAAGTAAATTATTAACGATAGGAGGTGCCATTATAGGAACCGCTTTAATTGCTAAAGGATTTTTAGATCCCGAAACTGCTGGCGGATTAATGTTAGGGGCAGGTACTGGAGCAGGACCAATAATAGATGATCCTACTTTTCCTGGATGTCCGGATTCGGGAGCTCAAAATTGGGTGCCTGGGTCTTCGGGATGCCTATATGACCCCTATACAGGGCATTATGTCCAAGTATTAGAAAATGGTCAGTGTATAATGCGGAGTGGATGTTGTTTCAAAGCCTGTCCTTCATCAGGGGGAGGTCCTGGTGGCGGCGGCGGAGATGGAGATGAGTTTGATATTATTATAGATGATGGTGGTGATGGTGGTGATGGTGGTCCTGGAGATGATGGTGGTGGAGATGATGGTGGTGGAACTGCTACTTTATGTGAATTTTGTTTCGCTTCCCCAGATGATATGGTGGGTGAGTACTTTGGTCCGGGTCCCCAACCATATCAAGGTCAAAATACAATCTTTGATGATTCAGGCAATTATCAAACAGTAAGTCAAGAATGTTGCACTCAAGCAGTTGTAGGGGTACCCGTTCAATGGTGGATAGACTTTGGTCAACAAGGATGGTGTATAACTACTGATTTAGGAAGTATCCCAATGCAAGGATCCCCAGAATTAGCAGCTGCACGAGCGAATTGTGTTTTTGGCATTACAGGATGTATGACACCTCAGGCACTTAATTACGACCCATATGCCACTATTCCTTGTGCTGACTGTTGTGAATTTGAAGAAATAGTAGAAGATATAATTGGGTGTATGGATGATACCGCACTCAACTATGACCCCACTGCCACTATAAGTTGTGGTGATTGTTGTTTGTATGAAGATCTATGTTGTCAAACCTATTTAACCCAAATAAATTTAATAATTAATAAAATCGAATCGTTTTTACCATTAGTTGAACAATATAGAGAACAGTGTTATCATATATGGAATGAGGATATTCATACCCAATTTAACGATTATGTTACCGATACTAGTGATAATTATTTAAATTATATTGATGACCTACAATTAAATTTTAAATTATTTGTAGATAATAGTAATAGTACTGGTGGGAATGCAATAGTTTCTTCATTATCCTATTTACCTTATTGTGAACAATATAATCCATTCTGGGAATGGTCACCTAATTCTCAGTATTCAGGTATTTTTATAACGGGAACTACTGCCGATGTTGCAGAAGTTAAAAGCGCGATATTCAATGATTTATCCACCCTCAGTCCCCCTCCTACATCAATGAGTACATTGTTCCAACCCCAATGGAGAACTTTTAATTTTCAAGTAGATGAGTGTGTATGTGACAATTTAAGAAAATTATATCCATTAGGTCAATTTTATATTGGTGTAGAAATTGAAAATTATGAATGTGCAGTATGTCTATATATAGATAATATTAAAGTAGATATAACAGATTGTGAAATAGATCACACAATTGTAGTAAATAATTGTATAATACCCCAGCTAAGTTGTGTTATAGATAATAAAAAATCGTGGGTATATACCAGTGCTGGTATAACCACAGAAACAATGTACCCAAATGGACCATGTAATCCAGAAAGTGTAGACAATTATACAGTCACTAAAATGTTAAATCCTGTAAATAGATACTGGGACACCCTAGAATATCGTTATACTGATTACGATATAAATCATTCGGATTTAATTATTAACACTAAATCCGCCACTTTTGCTATAGATCCCGCAAATGCAATAGAATGTGATGTATATAATTTTTGGAGAGGAATAAATTGTGGGGAGTGCCCAACGGCATGTGAAACAGGTGGTGCAGTTAATTTTGAAGGAGAAATCTATTATACAGGTGGTACTTTATCAGGATATACATTAGAATTGAGTGGGGCAACCACAGGAAGTTTAAATTTTAGTTGTTCTACATATACTACCCTTTTAGAACAACAAGTATTAGAGCTAAAGAATGATTATTATAGTTTAACTGCCGATTTAAACGCATCACTTAATGCTAGTTATTATGATTTGTTAGCCTTAGGTGGTAGCATTTCCTTATTTGATATTGAAAATAATAATTGTAATACTAATAACATAATATTAGGCAACAATAAAGAAGTGGATAACTTATTTGGTATTATAGTAGAGGAACCAGATAGTACAATTTCATTTTTAGAAACATATGTTTATAGTGCAGCCACTCCTTATACTGGGGGAGAATCTATAGAAATTTTTAGTGGGATAACCGCACAAACATTCAATCAAACTAGCGGATTTACTCAAGAATGTTGTGAAACTATTAATAAATTACTTACCGATAAAGGTGTTACGGGATTAGGTATAGAAAAAGATTATATTTGGAATTCTAGTGTGAGTGCGTGTACATGGAATGCAATAGATGATTGTGCAGGAGATTGTGAATATAGTGGACCATTAAAAGTTATAAGTAGAGAGGATTGTTTATCTGGGATAACTACCGGTAATACTATAAATGTATGTGTTAACCCATTAGATTATTTAGATGTGAATCCTGCGGATATAAAGACAAAAGATGTCTTTGATGAGATCGTGTTACATAATCTCATTGATGTGAAGGATAGGCAAGTAATAAGTAATTATCCTACCCTATTAATGTTCTACCAATTATATCTGGAGGCTAATAATTGTGGTAAACATTTAACAGGTAAATTAACTTATAATAGTTTATTTGTTTTTATGGATAAAATAGGGGAGTATTGGTTAGATTTGATAGAGCAGGTAGTGCCTGCGACAACTATTTGGGAAGGATGTGATAATTCAGGGAAATTATATAGAAATACTATTTTCCACCAAAATAAGTATCCTTATCGTAAATATGTATTAAATTTTAATGATAGTAACTTATGTCCGGTTAGTGGTATAACTAATGAAAGTATAGGGGAAGCAGCGGTAGATGTATTAGCTACTGAATTATCTTTATTCCCTACCACTAATGCAATAAATAATTTAATTACACAAAGTAAGGTTTTAAAAGATCTTATTTTAAATAATAACAAAGCAATTGAAGAATTACTCAAGAGATTATGTATATTAGATGAACAAGATCCCGGACCTAATGTAACTAATGCAATAATCCAAGCAAATGCACAAATACTACATTTAGAAACTGAAAATAGCCAACTACAAGAGCAACTAAATAATCTTTTAGTTGATATTGCAACACAACAAAATGAATTAGTAACCCAACAACAAGTATTCCAATCACAATTTACGAGTTGTAATGCTATTGCTAGTGGGATAACCCATGCAATGCAAGTGTTATCAGATGATTTTGTTCCAGGCACTGTCGAATATGAAAGACAAGTTGATTTTATTGCCAGCTTAAGACATGAATATCGTAAGTGTGAAAGAGAAAATAATTTACTTATTAGTACATATGATACTGTTTTTATAACACAAATTTACTCCTCAAATGAATTTGAAGGTACCGTTACCGTTACCGGCGACCCAGAGTGGGAGCCCCGCGGACCATTTTATAACAGTGAATTAATACATAATTGTGAATAAAGAAGATATATATAGATAATGGGAAATCAAAAAACATATGGTAATTCTTTAAGTCCTTTTGGAGTTAATACGGAGATAATACCTACCCATAGGTCGAATACTGGACCACCTATGGAGGTGCGTACCACCTACCAAAGTATTTCTTCTTCGTGTGGATGTTTTATTGAAACTAATACTACATTTATTGCGGCTGATAATCTATCCAATATGAGATTAATCGAGCCTCTTGGATTTTCCCCTAATTTTGGTAATACAGTATTTAGTACAATACAAAAATCATCTATCCCGGATATTTTCTTACATATGATAGGAAATGTAAGTGAGCCTTCCCAACCCATTCCCATAGAGGCATATATTCCTATTAAATATATTGATGAAGGTAAAATGTATAATTTAAAAGGGGCGCGCAATGAAAAAAGAAATTATTTAGGGTGGCAACCTGTATGTGCAAGAGAATTATATCCTATTATAGAAAGATCAGATTTAGAGGCATTTGATTACCCCCAATTTTCGGTAAGAGGAACACGAAAAATTCCTACATTGGCGGAAGAGTGTGTATGTAGCCCTATTCCCTATACAGGAGAAACCTATGATCATTTAAATTTTAATTGGTTTTTTGGTAATAACGCATCCATAGATTTTAACCCCATTAAAATAGGGGATACCCCCCTCTCAGTTACTGGGTCTACAATGTTTACTCAAGAAGGTTGTGCCATAATGTCTACTGTTGAAGGAAAAACTTTATTTTATACTAATGGAGAAACTGTTTATACGAGTGGTAATACTGTAATGTTAAATGGTACAGGACTAAGTAGTTCTGGTACTTCTACACAATCTGCTATCATTATACCCCAACCCACTATCAGTGCAACCCCTATTACACACTATTTTATTTTTACTACTGATTTTGCGGAGAATCCAAACGGGTTCGAGTGGTCAATAGTAGATATGACACTTAATGGAGGTGAAGGGGTGGTCACAAGTAAAAATAATACTATTATTCCTGGGGCAGTAAGTGAAAAAGTAACTGCATGTTGTCATGGTAGTGAAGATGCCTATTGGGTAATAACTCATACTAGTGGTGATACAAGTTATTATAGTTTTAAAGTATCGGCTACGGGACTTAGTGGACCAATTATTACAAATACAGGAAGTACTCACAATACTGCACGAGGATATATGAAAACCTCTCCTGATAATAGTAAGTTAATATCTTTATTATATGATGAAGATATAATAGATATATTAGATTTTAATGATACTGGAGGAACATTAAGTAATTTAATTACATTAACAGGCATAACATACGATGTAGGTCCATATGGGTTAGAATTTTCTTCTGACTCCACTAAATTTTATGTCTCGGATGGTGCAGGAGAAAAGATTTATCAGTTTGATCTAACACATACTACTGCAGAGGATATAAGAGATTATATGATTGAATTACCTAGCATTAGTGGGGCAAGCTTAGGTGCTCTACAAATGGGTCCAGATGAAAAAATATATGTCGCAGATTTAGATAAACCTTATTTACATGTTATACACCATCCTAATGGTTTGGGAGTTCAATGTAATTTACAAACAAATGATTTTATATTATCGGGCGGCACTGTATCAGGTGGAACATCCCAATGGGGACTTCCTAACATCATCACATGTAAAGCCATTTCATGTGACAGATACATATATGTTAGTAGTAAAAATCAAGTAATTTTTCCCTTTAGTTTAGTAATAAATAATGTAAATGACATCATAGACTCAAAGTACTTAGATTTTAGGGGAGAAATTTATAAATATGATAAATCATCCGGGATGTTTACTGATTCTTCACTTTATACTTTTAATCTTGATCATGAGGTAATAAGTGCCTCTAATACGACACAATTAGCGGTGCCATTAGCAAATATAGGTCAAGGAGAGTTTATTATTAAAGGATACTACGGATCAAAAATTAATACATTAGTATCTAAACAATTAGGATATACACGAAATAGTATCGATACTTATAAAAGAGGAGAAGAATATGGTTTATATATGCCGTCCACTGACTGGTACTTTTTAAATATGTATGAAGCGGATATCCCCCAATTTAATAATAATTCACCCTCTCCTTCCGTAACAATTGGTCAATTAAAAGTGGTATCAGTGATCCCAGATGCCGGAACAACAAAAATTATGGTCCCAGGATTGTTAAGTGATCCGCTGGTGGCGTTTAATGGGTCAGTCTTAGCTAAAGATATAGAATATAGTGCGGTTACCACTGGGATTACCCCTTATATAGAATTAGAGTTTGAACCTTTGGCTGATCAAATGTTAACTTATGCCTATATTGAAGGTGGTGGCGTAAATGATATTTATGCTGACTTTTATACTGTACCTTCTACTATTAATAGTGGACCAACTGGATCCCAATCCCCAACCGATAGAGTATTTTTTAATACTACGGAAAATATGTATGAATTTTATTTGGAATCTCCTGCCGCAAGCGATATAATATTGGTCATAAATGGGAACGTCCAATCCGCAGGAATTGAATATTTGAGATCTAGTAGTAATGATAGGAGATTAATTTTAACCGTCCCATTAGTAGTGGGTGCCGTCCCCCCAACCATAATAGGTGCGTTTTATACACCCCAAGCTGCCATTATAGGTCTTATATATAATAATACCCCTACTATAACTTGGTCTATTTCGGACGCCCCTACTAACGATATAGAAGGTAGATTTACTGTACAATGGGCAGCACATGATGATACGGAGTTTAATACTATTCTGTATAGTTATCAAACCCCATATATAATCGGAGAAAGATCATATGAATTAACCACCGAATTAACTGATGCAGTGGCAGGTGATAAATTTTTATATAGAATACTAAATGAAAAATTTTATTGGCCAATAAAGTGTGGTCCCATATATAGTTTTACGTATAGTGCAGTAATACCAGTAGAAATCAGCACAAATATGGGGCAAGTATATTAAAAGTTAATAATAATATTGACATTGAGCATATTTATATTAAAATAATAGTTGAGTAATGAGTTACATAAATAAACAAACCACAGGACTAGTAAAAGTTAAACTTACCGATAAAGGAAGAGAGCTTTTAGCAATGGGTCAACTTACATTCGCACAATATACAATTGGGGATTCAGAAGTTGATTATAACTACGTAAAAGGATGGTCACAATTTGTACCTAATAGTGGTGCAGCTACCGGAGAATTTCTTTTTCATTTAGCAGACGGCGATATAAACAGAGATATTTTTTCAAAAGTTCTACGGCCGATGGATGCACAACCAGCTATGAATTCTTATTTGGTGGATCAATCAGGAAACATGTCATTTCCTTTAAATTTACAAAGTAATATACAACTTATTAGGGCAATTGTTTCTAATGAGGCAGAGGAGAGAGGGTTTTTCTCAGGATCTACCGCAGAAACTTGTTTAACTGCCCAAACATCTTCATTATTTATTAAAGAAGAGGGTACAGTAGATTTAGGGAATTTTACAGGAGGAACTTTTGTGAGTGGATATACGCAAGGAGTTTTAACATTAGATACACCATTAACGGCAACCAGTGTTAATGATTATATTATGTTTCGTTTCTCTAATAGTACTTTAGGTAATATTACGGGGGATAGTATGTGTCAGGCTACAGTTAATACTTTTTATAATATTACTTCTATTGTTGGATCAACTATTAGGGTAGATAGAGAATTACCTATTCTAAGTGGGGATGGAGGAACCATTATAACCTATTATACTTTACCGGGAGGAGATGACCCATTAGATACTTATTATGGGTTACCGTCATTAACTGCATATTGGAATACGGGTACTTTATCTTTTGATAGTAGTTGTGATATATGTGTGGAAAATATACCAGTATGGAATATGAATAATGTATGGACAGAAAATTTTGCAGGGTTATTTACCGAATTACCCACTAACTATAATCCCAACCAACTATTTGGTTCTGAACAATATACAGGTACCAAACAATTTTTATTTTATAATTTCACCCCTACTGTTACACAGAGTAGTAGTCAATTATCCAATAGTTATATGGACCCATTTCAAAAGGGAATTTCAATTATTCATTACACTAATAGTTGTATATCTAATTTTTATGGAGAAATGTTTTATATTGATGAACAGAGTAATAAATTATTAAGTATAGATGTACCAATAATGTGGCATCGGCGAAATGAAGGAACTGGAAGTGGTACTACATTAGGGATGACCTTTGTATCGGATACTATCCAAAAAGAGTTGATAGGTGCCGATAATTATAGTATAAGAGGTTTAGGGGCAACCCCAAACCCTGCTGGTTACGGGGGTAATGATACCATCCCTTATTATGATTTAATAGAGGCATCAGGTATGACAGTAACCCCCGATTTTCCTTTATCCGTAGGTAAGGTATTTCCTACATTAAAAATGTTAGTAATAGATAATGAAGAATTAGTGGCAGCAATGTCATATAAATCTAATAGAAATTATACTTTACCGGATTTAGCGGCTGAATTAGTAACCTCTTTAGGTGGAGGGTGTACAGGATGTTTAAATGCGGGACATAGAATGTATTTAACTTATTGGTTAAATAATACCGGATCTACCACCACGACCCCTACATTACCTTGTCAACGATATACTGTTATTCAAAATAATCAGACTAGTGATAGAGATGTTTCTTTTCGTATTAATAGTATTGGAGAATTACCCTATATGAGAAAAGTGGAATTGCCTGGATATGATGGAAGAGGATTTTTCGCCGATACATTTACTTTATTGGCACAATCTATAAATCCTAATAATGTAAGTAGGCCCGATCCTTCATTATGGAGAGCTATAGATTTCACCTCTACTAAAATTACTGCTTCCGCTAGTACATCTACTCTAGGAAGTGGTGAAACTATAAACCCTACACTATTAGAAAATCAAGGTTCTGTTAATACAGGATTTTTATTAACAGGGGATTTATACGAGGCGGCGAGTGGGAATACATTTAATCTTGGAGATGAATTAAGTATGCAAAGTGGAAGTTTTTATGATCAAATGACGTTTGGTGATGAAAGATTATTTTATGGTAATTTACGTACTTCTATAGGTGCTACTATTTATAAAACTTTATTTACGATAAATGTAGATGGTGCTACTATATCTAGTAGTAGTAATTCAACCTATAGTTATGGTGATGATAGATATATTACGGAAGTAGGTATAGAAGATAATAATGGTAATTTAGTGATCGTGGGCAAATTATCCCGTCCAGTTAGATTAGCTAATTCTACGACTGCAACAATTGAATTAACAATAGATTTTTAAATATATAAAAAAATGGGATTTATAAGTACCGCACATACAATAACAGTAACTACAAAATTGACTAAAGTAGGTAGAGAACGCCTACTAACCAACAATAATAATATTTTTTCTCATTTTATTTTAGGTGATTCCGACGCCAATTATCGGACCAGTGCATTTTTACCTACAGGTAAAGTCCCAGCAGCTAGTGGAGATTTAGGACAAGATAATATATTAAAAGGTCTAATTAAAAGTAAAATTTATGTTAGAGATAATATGAGTACCAGAAAACCTGTAGAACCAAATTCTAGTACAGTAACTACTAGTATAGACACTATTGGAGAAATGATAGTAACAGGTAATAGTTTAAATTATGTAACTCTATCTAAAAGCGCTTCTACAGTAGATTTTACTAATTTATTTTCCAGCTTAAGCTTACCTATTATTAATAGTAAAATTGCCGTATTTGGTAAAACGGCACAATTCGGCGGCTGGTTAGATACGGCATTTAGTAATTTCTCTGCAAGTACGGTTTTACTCGCTTCTATTAATACTGATCAATATGGAGAAGTAATTGATGGTAAAAATATTAGATTAACATTACCTATTATTACTGGTTATACAGGAGGAGGAAGTGCGACAGGAAGTACTACATATGATATATTTTCTACTTTTCCTAGTACCACTATTCCTAGGTCTAATTTAGATGAACAATATACTGATAAAAGTACTTTACCTACTTCTTTATTTGGGAAAAATATTAGTGTAGCTTATCTTGTTACAAATAGCATTCAGCGACCCAATAATGATCCATTAAAAAGTTGGGCTACGGGTTATAATACATTTAAACCATTTAGTTTAAATAATAAATCTTTAATTAATGTTAATACTATACCCACTAATAATGTTAATGCAGATATAGTAGTAGGGATTGCATATTTAGAACAGGGATTCTTAGTATTAACCGATAGCAATATTGTAGATAATATTGCAATTGATTTTACAGGTGATACGGAAAGTGGTATTGTAACCGATACATTAGGATTTTATCATTATACTGGGGATACATATGGTGCTACCATTAATAGTATTGATAATAATATCGTACAAAATGTAGTTTGTATGGCGGCAAGAGATCAATATTATAGAACCCAAAATAGAACCAAAGGGCTCAATGATGAAATAAGAATAAGTGAAATAGCCATAACTACTGCTAGTGGTGAAATATTAGCGTTAGGGAAATTTGATAGACAAGTTATTAAAAAGAAAAATGACTTGTTAGTTTTAGATGTACAAATAGTTGTATAGACAATTATTTAAATAAAGAAAATATAAAAGTTTTAAAATGAGTAGAATCCTAGGATTAGATGTGTCCACCAAAACTATTGGTATAGCGATATTTGAAGATGAAGGAGACAAAGGAAATTTACAATTATTAACCCATGTAACTCCTATAGTTAAACCAAAACCCAAAAATAATATAGAATTATTAATGAGAAAAGCTCAAGCATTCGAAACTGAGTTTTTAGAAAAATATAGTGATATAGAAATAGAAAGAATTTTTATTGAAGAGCCATTATTACGGTCTAATAACGTCAATACTGTCGCAACCCTTTTAAGATTTAATGGAATGATATGTAGATCAGTATATGATGTTTTAAATATTGTACCGGAATTTGTATCATCATATGATGCCCGTAAATTTGCCTTCCCCGATTTAATGCAACTTAGGTTATTAAAGAAAAGTGGGGAAAAATATACTGAAAAAGAAATGTCAAAAAAGAATCCAGTTTTATTTGGTGGGTTACCTTATGATATTGATAAAAAAGTAGTTATACACCAAAGAGTTAGTGATTTAGAACCACAAATAGTATGGATGTATGATAAACACCAAAAACTCAAGAAAGAAAATTATGATATGACTGATGCCTATGCCTGTGTAGTAGGGGGTATGAGAAAATGTGGAGATTGGAGATAATTGGATTTTAAAAAAAAATTCATTATATTTGTGATGTGTCAGAATTAGTTGTAGAAATATTAGAAGATTTTTTAGGAAATTACCGTAAACATTATAAAAGTAAGGGACAAATTTCATTTGATTGTCCAGTATGTTCCGATATTAAAGGTTTAGATAGTGGTGATGGTAAAGGTAATTTAGAAGTTAATTATAACCACCATGTTTATAAATGTTGGGCATGTTCTGAAACTTATGGTACCCATGGCACCATTAATAAATTGATAAGAAAATATGGTAACCATACTCATTTAAAACAATATAAATTAGTTATCCCTGAAGATAAAAAAAGGATAGTAATCGACCCAAATCTCTCAATCGATGGTTTACCTAAAGAATATCTTCCCTTCACTATTGAGAGAGAAAATAGTGAATATAAAAAAGCATTAGATTATTTGATAAAACGGAATATCGGTGTAGATTTAATTAATAAGTATAATATAGGTTATGCAATTTCTGGTGATTATAGGGGAAGAATTATTTTCCCATCTTATGATAAGGATGGAGAGATAAATTATTATGTAGGTAGAAGCTATGATCCTTACAGTAGACTTAAATATAAAAATCCTGAAGTGTCTAAAATGGAAATCATTTTTAATGAAGGGAAAATAAATTGGGACTCTAACATTTATTTAGTAGAGGGGGTATTTGATCATGTGGCGATACCCAATAGTATACCAATGTTAGGTAAGGTATTAAATGATCTCCTTTTTAACGAATTAATTACTAAAGCAGAATCCAAAGTTATTATTGTTTTAGATGCAGATGCCAAAGATGATGCAATAAAATTATATAAAAAGTTAAATAGTGGACGTTTAAGAAATAAGGTATTGATTGTTAATATGCCCGAACGGTTCGATATATCTGATGTTCACCAAAAATTAGGTAGTAAAGGTGTGGTGAAGTTATTAACTACTGCCAAAAATATTAAAGAAAGTTTGTTATAGTCAAAATATTTTTATATATTTGTTATAAATTCTAAATAAATGGATAATTTATACGACACTATAGACCAATCAATTTTAAAATCCTTACCTAATCCTACCACTGGAGCTTATGAGATTAAAATTAAAATTCCTGAATTCACTTTTTTAGGGGTGAGTAAACAACCTGATTTTGCCACCGTTTATCTCACATTTTATCCACAAGATAAGATTATTGAATTAAAATCTCTTAAAGAATACTCTTTTCAGTTACGAAATACGATAGTATCCTATGAAAGATTAATTAATATATTTTATGACCATCTAATGGAAGTATACGAACCACAAAGATTACGAATGGTTATGGTGTGTAATCCTAGAGGGGGTATTAGTTCTAAATTAACTATAGATTCCGATTGGGGTGCTCGAGGTGGAAAAGAAAGATATAATGATTGGAAGGTTGATGATGTTTGGGAAGTTACTATGTAGTTAATAATCCATATCGTGTTCTTCAGGATAATCATTAATCCTATCATTATCCATATATCTTTTAATCTTATTAAATAAATATTTATAAATTATACTATAAAATTCCATATTACTTAAGTCTCCACCGAACACATCTATTAATGCAAGTTCTACGGCGCTAACAAATTGATCGTTATCTTCCGCATTTGTCGTAGTATATATATCGTGCGTACCTGTGGGGTAATGGAATGTCCCACTACAACCGTAACAATAATGTTGAGAAATCTCCTCTACATTATCGAAATAAACAGTGTATGTTGAAGAATTATCATTTGACTTAACGATCATATCTATATTAATGATACTATCTAAATATTTTATTATATGGGGTAATATTTGTGTGTTGGTGAAATATTCAGCATGGTTAGTTGACATTACTTTTTTATAGTCAACAATATTTTGAGTGGATTCTTCATTTATATCCACCCCCATTTCGTAGGTATCTGTAGAGGGAGACGCATCACTAACCGACCAATATTCTAAGTCTTCTTGTAACTTAACAAATTGTTTTTCGGTTATTTTAATTTTTTTCATCCTTTTTTAAATCTTTACCTATAATCTCTTTTATGTTTATCTCACTATCTGATCTTTCTAACCATTCAGTCTCTTCATCATCAGCATCAATAAAACCATTATATAGGTCAGATGCAACTATAGCTTTGGTGTACCCTCGCGCCTTAGTGTATTTGTCTAATCTAACATCCCACCATTCTATTTCTTCCACCTCAAATGTTTTCTCTGTAGGGTTATATAAATTTTCTTCAGTAAGATTATCGAAATCTCCATTTACCCTTAACCAATTTTCCACAAAAGAAGCATAAATCCAATCTTTCTCATCTTGATTAGTAAATCCATATATTTCTTCCAATACCCCTATTAGTTGTTCAAACTCAAATGGATCTCTTTCTAAAATCTCTATTTTTTGTTTATCATTCCATTCTTTAGATAAGTTTTTAAATAAAGTTTTAAGGAACTTTAAAGTGAATTTATTTTCCATATTCTTTTAATATTTTTTTAATGATAATTTTAGTTTCATTAAGTGGTGGGGAATTACTTTGGTGAACTTCTTGATCGAAAACATCGTGATACTCTCCAGTCTCCACAAAATCATCTACATAATATGTTAAACTAACGTCTGGGTTATTATTATAATCAAAATCCCAATCCATCGCATCTAAGGCATCGTCTTCATCTGCCGCCCATACTTTATGTTCCAGACTTCTATATGCACTTACATCTTGCATATATTCTACATCATATTCCCGCATTAAAGGAACTACTACCTCTTTTATATCCTCAAAATCCCCTATATCTGTATAATTTTCGTTATATAACCCTATAAAATACATTACTTCTTCTTTGGATAAACCAAACATGTTTTTAAAATCCTGATTCATAAGTTTGCGCAATATATCACGAGAAGCCTCTCCCTCCAATGTTTTAAATATCCATTTTAATATTCCTAGTTCTAGTTTATTAAAAGGTTTAGTATTAGTTACTTTTCTAATTATTTTACTCAAAATATTTGTTTTTTATAAAAAAAAGCGTTATCTTTATAGTAATAAATATGCAAACAATGGAGATTATTAAAGAATTATCCGTCTTTAACAATATAAAATACTATGATGAACCTCATACCTATTATATTGACGGAGAGAAGACTATATCCTGTACAGGTTTTATACATAACTTTACTAAGGATTTTGAATCTAATATAGAAAAACCAGATAAATGGGCAGAAAAACAAGGTCACATTTATAAACCTAATAGTATGGCGGATAAATACGCCCATAAACAGAATTTTTACCCTATGGAAGAAGATCCATATGAACGTCCTGATTACTCCAAACCCAAACCCCCAGAAGAGTGTATAAGTGAGGAAGATATTAAAAAGTTATGGAAG
>Ga0080013_1001830_pt1 | contig 27007 bp, 31 predicted proteins | sample ETNvirenome_6_85_FD_69236 | JGI IMG/M metagenome (GOLD analysis project Ga0080013, IMG submission 69236) | Marine viral communities from the Pacific Ocean - ETNP_6_85 (SPADES assembly) (version 2) | ecosystem: Environmental > Aquatic > Marine > Oceanic | place: Pacific Ocean | collected 2013-06-19
TAAAGTTTTAGTAAAGGAACAGAATGGTAGGGTTCGATGGTTAGAACAGCAAACTACAGCAATTAAATCTGTTGGTTCGTTTGTAGCCCTTGTATTCGGTTCATTAATCGGATGGTTATATAAAGGAGATGCGTAATGGAATGGTTTAGTTGGTCAAATCTTTTTTACTTAATTGGTATTATACTAGCAGGTGGAATAACAATGGTTGCATCTAAGTATACTAATATAGTAAAAGAAATGAAAGAAGTTGCTAAAGCTCTTGAAGAAGCATATGAGGATGGGGAACTTTCTAAAAAAGAGAAAGAATATGTTATGAAAGAGGCATTAGACGTACTAAAAGCTGTTATAAATTTAAAGTGGAAAATCTTTTAATTTATGGCAGATATAGTTAGATTAGGAGATGTATCCACTAAGGATGCAGGTTCTGGTAGTAAGTTAAAAACAGGCGGTAGGAGAAAATATAATATGGCTGATAAGTGCAAAAAGGGTGAAGTCTATAACGCTAAAATAAAAAAGTGTATATCTAAAAGAGAATCACAGCTTAGAAAGAAGCTTGGTGGGAGATATGATAAGATGAGTCAACAACAAAGAGACTTATATCCTACAAAAATAGATTCATTTAAACAAAGTACAAAATCAGATACTACAAAAAAGAAAAAAGGATATTAAAATGGAAAACCAAAAAGAATCGAAGAAGGCTCCGGCCTTAAAAGATAAGATTGAAACGATTTATGAGATTTTATCAATACATAAAGTAGATATAGAACATCTTGAACAAAAGATTAATGAAGTGTCTGTTATTGTTGATAAAGTAAAAGGTAGGATGGGTATATAATGGGAAAACGAGTAGATTTATTTGGACACGATTGGAGCTCTGATGAAGGTCTTGGAGATACAGTATCAAGAGTTATTAAAAAAGTTACAAAAGGTAAGATTAAGGAGTGTGGAGGATGCAAGAAGAGAAGAGATACATTGAACAGAATGGTGTCGTACAGCAGGGGAGACAGGAAGCAGTAGACACAGAAGAGGATAAAATTCTTTTGGATACTGTTCTTGATGGTGGAGCTGTGCAAGGGAAAGAAGGCGGACTTAGAATGGATATGTTTTCACACGATGACCCTGATGATTTACCATGTTTATGTGATTTACCATATGCTGCTCAAGAAATTATTCATGATGAAATTGAACATAGTAAATCTAAATAGTGCCTAAACAAATACATAAGATAGACCAATTTCATGGTGGTCTAAATACTAATTCTGACCCTAGAGATATTGCTGATAATGAATTATCTGATGCACTTGGTGTTATGGTAGATGAGTTGGGAGCTATAAGAATGTTAGGTGGAGATGCTGAGCATGCTGCTGAAACAGGAGCTGCTGGGGCACATGCTTGTGCTATATCAAATGGATATGGTCTATTTGCTTGGAATCATGATAGAATAGATGGTCATACTGTTTCAGCTGGTTCAGATGATGATGAAACTGGTGAAAATTATTTAGCTCTTTCTGACGCTGATACTACTGGGAAAGTTCATATATATGCAGATTCAGATGATACATGGGGCACTCCAATAGATACTGGGAATGACGGAACTCGTAAAGATGTATTTTACGCTGCTGATGGGGCCCTTAGGGTGTGTGATTCTGAGTTTGGCAATACAAATACAAGTAAGTGGTATGGATATATTGATAGACAGTTATTTCAATCTATAGGAGATACAGTTACAACAGACCAATGGTATTTATCTACTCAAGAAATAGCATCTCCAGACAATACATCAGAATTTGACCAAGCTGTAACAACTTCTACATTAAATAACCAAGACCTTTATGATTCTGCCGATAGTGATAAAAATCAATATTATGAAATATCTGCCGATACTTTATATGATAATGGTTCTGGAGATGATAGTAGTACTAGAAATATGAAGGGATTTTTAGAAGTTACGGTTAGAATAAATACAGAAAATTATGGTGCAATCCCAGCAATTTCAGATTTTGAGGTAACATTTACATTGAAAACTGGTAGTGGAAGGTTAGATACTAATGCATTTGTTGGTGTATCAGGCACTAATTATAAAGAGACATTTAAATCAGAAACTGGAAGTATGACTCCTAGCGCAGCTAAGGATATTGTATACACATTTGATATGGGTAACCATTATTACGATTCTGGTGGAGATGGCCAATCATTTGCTAATGGCGATGCTACATATGGAATATTAACTCAATTATCTACTATAGATTTTAATAGTACATATATAAACTCTGTTGATATAAGGAAGGTTAGAGTTCAAGAAGCTAATCCATCAGATAATACAATTTCTGAATTAACAACTGGCAATCTTCATTTACAAGTTTTTTATGATACACCAACGAGTGGAACTGCGATGGGTTGGGATAAAAGATGGGAATATGGTGTATCTTTTATATATGATGAGAAACAAGAATCATTAGTTCGTAGAATGTTTGATAGTTCAGCTTCAGATACTACTGAACATAATAATAGTAGCGGAGCTGGGAAATCTCCTACTGCAAAATTATATGTTAAGCATGGGTCTACAACTGATTTTAACAGAAGAATAACTGGGGCTGTTTGGTATATAAGAGAAGCGAGTTCTAGTTCAGCTGCTAATGAATGGACAGCCCAAGTTGAATATGATTTTGTAAAAGGTGTTAGTAGGGTACTTGCTACGGGGATTGAAACAGATTGCTCGTTTGATGCAATATCTGGTCAATATGAATTTGAGGTTGATGATGATAATTTATTGTCTCCTAATTTAGTAGATACATATACAAGTAGAACTGGTGTTTTAAACGAAGAAACATCTATTAAATCAAGATTTAAAACAGCTGTAATGGTTGGTCGTAGAATGTATATTGGTGGTATAAAAAATAAAGATGAAGATGGTATCCAAGAGTTAAAAGGTGATGCTATGTTAAAATCTCCTGTGAATAAGTTTGATATATTTCCATCATCTAGCGTTGTAGAAGCTGCTATAAATGATGGTGAATCTATTGTTGCTCTTGAAGAGTTTGCTGATAGAATATTACAATTTAAAGAACAAACATTATATATAATAAATGTATCTCAAGATATAGAATTTTTAGAAGATGTATATAAGTATAAAGGAGTATCACAACCATCGGCAGTTTGTAAAACTGATTATGGAATTGCATGGGTTAATAAATTTGGATGTTATCTATATGATGGTAAACAAGTTATTAATCTTCTTGAAAAAGGAGGAAGACAAATAATAAGAGACCATGGCTCGTCTGGTCGTTTTTCTTGGGAAACATTTTCTACATATAACCCTATGATTGGATATTTGCCACATAAAAGACAATTACTTGTTGTAGATGATAATACAGTAGCTGGTTCTGGTAATATCATGTTATATGATATGGTTACTCAATCTTGGGTTAGAGGCAATAGTTCTATAACAAGTAATGTATTAACAAATTTTGTAAATGATTGGGATGGTAATTTAGTATGGGCTCATACCAGTGGGTCGGCTACAATGAGAATGTGGGATGATGATAGTGCTGGACAAAGCAACTTCGCTATTTATACTAAAGATATAGATTTTGGAGAACCTGGAAGAAATAAAAAACTATATAAAGTTTTAGTTACATATGATACAGGAAATGCGACTTCTAATGTGCACGCAAAATATATTGCTGATGGTTTAAGTGGGGCTGTTGATTTTGTTGCTAATAGCGGTGCTAATTTTACAACACCCCCTGAGTTGGATTCTGCTAATGGATGGGAAATAGCTGAATTGAAACCGGATACATCATCAGAAGCAAATAATAAAAAATCATTTAAATTAATATTCATAACGGATGGGACAGTACCATCTGGATTTAAAATTAATGATATTTCATATATTTATAGAATGAAGAATATAAAATAATATGGCTATGTCACGACAAGAGAGAATTAATGCTCAGAAAAAGCAGTATAGAATTGATAGTGTTAAACAAGCATTTAAAGATGATAGTGTTATACCAGCTAAATCTATTTCTTTATTAAAAGATAGCACTGGAGGCACAGTAAGCAATACATTAGATTGTACCACAACAACATCTGGGCAGGATGATGACTTTGCTTCTTTAGCGAATAAGGTAAATGAAATACTATTAGCTCTTAAAAGTGTAGGAATTGTTAAATAATATGACTTTGATATCACTATTGAATTATAGTAAATTGAGTGGGAGCATTCTACATGGCTAACGGTAATAAACTATATAGCGCTTACAGAGGGGCTGGTAAAGCAGCTGCTAGTTATAAAGCTAGTCTTTATGATGTAGAGAACCTTGGCATTGAAAGAGAGGCATCTCAAGCTATGTATCAATTTGAAACAACTCAGAGAGATAAAACATTAGCTCTTGTTCAACAAGGTATAGGATTAGCATCTGACCTTTATGGTGGATATAAAGCTAAAAAAGAAGCTACTGCTGATAGAGCTACTATTCAAGAGGGCATGGCTAAAAAGGCTTATGGTGAATCAGAAGCTGAAAAATTAAAAAAAGATAAAACTTATAAATCTATTGGTTGGGATAAACTTGAAGATAAATCTTCATATATGTCAGAATTTGCTCCAGTTGAATCTAAAAGAAGTTTAGGTGAAATATTAACAGGAGGTGAAAGAAAATACACATTTGGTGAGGGTGGCGATGAGTTTACATCTTCTCAGATAACAGCAGCGTCTAGTCTTTATGGTGATGAAAAACTATCTGAATTATTAGGTATGAGTACATCTTCAACAGATATAAAAAAAATACAAGAAGATTTTACAGAAACAGTAGATAAGAAAGTTGAGAGCGAGCGTAAAAATTATGCTCCTGTTTTACAGGATGAATCTGGATTGGATTATTCTGTTGTGCCTGGGTTTGAAAACTTAGGGTTAACTCATGACAATTCTAAATCAGCAACAACTAAGGCTGGTGGGAAATCTTTTGATTTAAATAGTATTGGTGATTTTGAATTACCATCATTACTTGATAATACTAAAACTGTTAAATATGGAGGCTCGTGGGCTAAAGGTGGGGAGTTTACTACTGATGGTCCTGAGTTAATACTTGTTGGTGATAATCCTGGTGGCAAAGAAAAAGTAAAAGTTAAACCTATAAAATCAAAGTCTAATAAAACTGAAGGTCAAGAAAGTTTATCTAATAATATAGGTACATCTTTAAAAGATTTAGTTTCAAAGAAAGGTTCAAAGCCTGGTTCTAAGAAATGGATGAATGAATATATTAGTAATCAAAAAATTAATAATGAATCATTAAGACCATTACAAGGTGAGTTATCAAAACATAATAAGAAATTATTTTCAATGGCTGAAGAGTCTGGATACTTTGGTGAGTTCTTTAGAGGAGGATGGGAATAGTGTATAAGAAATCTATGGCTAAAAATCATTTGTCAGAAGCTGCTAAGGAAGGCAGGTATGGTGATAACATACTTGTTCATATGAATAAAGACGAAGCTAATGTATTAGCTAAGGCTTCTGGTATTGAAAAACTTCCTATTAATCCTAAGACTGGATTACCTGAAGCATTTGCATTTACAACAGCTTTAGCTATTGGTCAACTAGCTGTAGGCGCTTATGGTGCATGGAAAGGTGGCAAAGAACAATCTCAACAATCTTCTACTCAATCTAAATTAATTAATCAGCAGCAACAACAATTAGATGAGGCTTTAGGTTCTCTTGAAGGTGTTAAAGGTTCTAAAGAGGAAGTAGCTAAATTAGAATTTGACCAATCTATAGGTCAATTATCAACTCAAACTGGTCAAAATAAAGAAGACTTACAGCAACAATATGAAGGTATGATTCAAAAAAGTGGCATGGCTACATCTGGTGGGGCTACAGGGAAAATGTCTCAGGTGTATAAAAGAATACAAGATAAGTTTAGTACGGGTTCTGCAAGTTTATTAGGTCAATTAGGTAAATCAATGGCTGGTGTAGAAGAATGGTATGAAGGTGAAAAGTCAAGACTTACATCAGACAAAAAGAGGCTTGGTCTTCAAAAAGATTTAGCTGATAAACAATCAGATGCATGGTATTTAGGTAAGAATATATTTGGTTAGGTGAGGTATGGCAACAGAAGCATATGAAGTAGTTGGCGCATTAAGAGAAATGCTCCAAAGTGAAGAGAGGAGAGAACAATCTAGAGTTCAGACAGCTTTGGCTGGTATGCAATTTGCACAGCAAAAGAAGATGCAAGATGTACAATTAGCTGGTCAACAGTTACAATTCTTACAGACTGTTAATACTCAAATGATGACTAGTGGAGCTACTCAATTTCTTACATCTACTGGGTTAGGGTCTATTTATAGTGAAGATGACGATGGTGTTACAGAGGCTATAAAAAAATTAACTGCAAAGCCTAAGAATGGTGGTTTTGGGTTTTCAAAATCAGATGCGAATAGAATAGCTACTGCTGTATGGATGTCTTATAAAGGTTCTCCTTCTGCTATATTAAGTATAGCCAATGAATTAAATACAGGATTTAAAAAAGAAAAACCATCAGCTAGTGAGATAGCTTTAATTAAACCATTTGTAAGTATTGGTTATATAACTCCAGAAGAATTTAGTAGTGGGAAACAAGAATCTGGTGAATTAAATAGTATGTCTAAAACTATGCAAAATAGTAGAGACATAGCAGCTGAGATGTATGAATATGGTAGGGGTGAATACGAGATACAAAGAGATATAGGAGCGTTTGAACCATCAGAGGGTTTACCAAAAGCTGCTGAATCAGAAGAAGATTTATCAAGAGCTCTTGCTGAATTTGAGAAACTATCAGCTACAGAATCTAAACAAGATTCAAGAGGTATTGCTCCTATGGTTGGGGATAGAGAGTCAATAGAAGAATTAACAGCTGGATATGACATCTTAGACCCAAATGTAGCCGCTGCTGCAAAGTCAAAATTAGCTGAGCTCGATGTTGGTTTAAATACATTACAATCTCAGTATGATGAACTTGAAGAAGAAAGAACTAGAGTTATAGGTAGTTATGATAAGAATTTTTCTGATTATAAGCAAGCTGTAAAAGCTTATGATATATCTATTAACGCAGGTATGGATAGAGCTGACTTAGATGTGTTAGCTGCTGAAGCTAAGGAATATAAATCAGCTATGCAATCAGCTAGAAGAGAACAGGAAGCTGTTAATCAATATAATAGAAATCCAAGAAGAGTATTTGATTTATCAAGACAAGGAAAAGACTGGAGACATTATGTTAGCAGAGCGTACATTGAACCTGATGAGCAAGATTTTGCAGATATAGGAGGAGTGCAAACTGATTTAGGAAGTATTAACCTTACAAATACTAATACATATAAAATGACTGAATTAGCTACACAAATATTCAATGTTAAAAAGCAGCAAGAGTCTTTTAGTCTACAGTAATGGCAGACAATCTAACACAACGATTTAAAGCTGAATTAGCAAACAGAGGAATAACCGCTTCTGATTCTGATATAAACAACTTTATATCTCAACAACCCAATCTATTTCAATCCGTTGGACAACCAGTTAGTGATGTAGCTACTCAATCTTCTGGCTTTAATAGGTCTTTAGATATGCTTGATATGACTCCAGACCAAAAAGGGAGTGCTTTAGATGCTGTTGGTGCTTTCTTATGGCGTGGTTTAGATGCTACATTGTTAGGTATACCTGGCATAGCCTTAGGAGAAGATGAACCTTATCAATGGGATACATTAGGTACTGGTGCTAAAGCCGGTGCTGTCTTTGGTGAAGCCTTAGGATTCTTAGCACCTCTAGGCGTTATTAGTAAAGTTGGTAGAGCTGGTGTATCTGCTGTAAAAGGTACAGGAGCTATGACTAGGAAAGCTGTAAGAGAAGCTGGCTCAGCTGCAAAAGCTGTTGGTCTATCTGCTCAACTAGCGAAAAAAACTGTAAAGAAAACACTTAGAAATCCTGATATTAAAACTTTAGGTATGCCTAAATATTCAGTTAGTGGAGATGATATTGCCAAGATTGAAGAAGGATTAAAATCTGGAATTATGGGTGAGTTAGCTCAAGAGTTTCCTAAGGCTAGCGCAAAATCATTAGATGATATAGGTGAAGCTGTTATTAGAGGTCTAAAATCTGAAGGTGTTCATGTTAACAATATAGGTCATTGGGTAGAGAAATCTTTAAATACAACATTTAATGTAGCTGATAAAAGTAAAATTACTAGGTATGCAGGTAGGTTTGCTGAATTAAGTGCTAACTTTGGTGTATATAATTTATTAGCTAGTGGTATACAGTCTATGGCTGGTAGACAAGAGTTTGACCCTGCAGCTGATGTAGGTCATGCGTTTATGTTCTCATCATTATTACCTGCTGCTGAAATGGTAGGTGGAGGTGGTAAGGTTCGTATTATTAGAGAAGCTTATAGACTTCGTAAAATGCTAGGCAAGTTTGATACTAAAATGGTTGGTGAATATAAAAATATGAGTGGTGGCCAACTCAATGGACTTATTAAAGTAATGACTAGAGATAATTATCTTAAAGATACATTGATAGGTAAAGAAGCTGTCTCAGCTTTAAGAGCTACTGGTGGAAAAGATTTAGCAAAAGGTGAAGCTATAGAAGCTTTAGAAAGAATAGCTGGAAGAATAGACCCTAAGAAATTGTGGACAGATTTTAGAAAGTATGCTGGTGAAGACTTTGTTCAGTCTCTTAGTCGTATGATGTTAGTTGGTTTTTATTTTAACTCATCTACGTTACTTGATTATGATTTATTAAAGAATATGGATTCTGAAATATTAGGAGCTCATTTACTTACTGGTATGATGTTTGGTAAAATAAAGAAACCTCTATTTCAAGACCCTAAGCCAACTCTTAATAATTTTCAAGAAAGAAGATTAGCTTTAGAATACTTTGGTATGGATGCTTCTAATATAGAAGCTATGGCTAGATACTTTACTTTAAATGAACATCAAGGAGCTGCTTATTCTGGTGTCAGAGTTGAACCTACAGTACAAAAGATTGCTCAAATTATTAATACTGAAGCTAATAGAAAACAAAGCAGTGAATTAAAAGAAACACCAGCTAGGGTTACAGCTAGAGACAATCTATTAAAACAAGTTTTTGGTTTATATAATTTATATGAAGTATCTGGTAGAGTACGAGATGCAGACCCTAAAGTTCCTGTATCATTAAAAAATCTTACAAGAGCTCAATTAAATAAAATTAAATCCGAGTTAGAAAAAATAGACATAGGTGATGGTGAAAAATTAACTTTAGATAATTTTGATTCTTATGCAAATAAGTTAATGAAAAGTGTTCATCAAGGTCAGTACCAAGAATATATGAAGATGGTATTACAAGGAGCGAGAGAATTAGGCGTTCAAGTAGATAAAGGTGAGCTTGAAGCTTTAGATATGGATTCACCAGTAGGTGTTGGTAGAATAGAAGGTCTAGATAAATTTGTAGATAAAGATAATTATTTAGCTGCTGTTAAATGGCAACAAGTAAGAGATATTCTTGAAGGTGCTGGATTTATAAAATCAATAGAAGCTTTAGAGCCAAGAAGAGCTGAAGACTTAGAACAAGATAGAATTAAAAATACTGAAAATGCTATGAGGCAAATGGTTGAAACTTTAAGAGTTGAAAACTATGGTGAAACAGTAGATGTATTTATAGAACCATCTGACAATGGATTCTTAGATGCTTTAAGAAATTATAAAGTAACGAAGAATATGGATTCTGCTTATAATATTGTTGAAGGCGTTAACATGACTGAACGAGAAAGAGGTCTTCGTGAATGGCTTGTAAATAATGTTGGAGATAGAGTTCCTAAAAGTTTTTATAATTTAATATCTACTGTTGAACTATCTCAAGGTGATATTAAAAAAGCTGAATGGGATAAAATAAATGCCGAAGGTGAGTACGGTGAAACTATCCAATCGTTTAAAAATATATTAAAGATATGGGGAGTTAATAAACAAGATGGCAGGCTTACTGATAATACAGGAAAACAATTAAATAAAATAGATTATACTAAAGCAAGAGAAATAATAAATCTATTTGAAAAAGAAGGTTTTATTGTATCTGATTCTATGACAGAACAAATGAACGTATATTATTGGAATAAATTTCTTAAAACAACTGATATAAATATAGAACATCAAGTTATATTAGAACACTTTATTGCTCATGGCGTTGGTCAGTTTGAAACGAGAGCTAATGGTAAAAAAGTATTAGTATTGCCAGATAGAGAAACTGTAATGTCAATATTAGAAGCTGAAGGTCGTACTGAAGCTCAAATAGAGCAAGACATGATAAAGTGGGATGTTGAGATGAGGAAAATGAATCCACTTATTGGTACATTTTTAGAAACTCGTAAAAAAATGAGCATTGAAGATACTGGTGAAGCTAATATGTATTCAGTAATACAAGATGCATATACAGCAACTGAGGCTTTTGGTAAAGATGTTATGAATCATTATGATAATGTAAGAGAATTATCATCAGACCATGGCATGTGGGTTTCTAGAGTTAAAAGTTTGATTGAAAGTAGAAAGATTGTTGATGGTGAGAAGAAAGAAATTGTACAATTTGAAAATGAACAAGAAGCAAAAGATTATATAGCTGAATTAGATGCTTTAATAAAATCTGGTAAAGAAGATATTGGATTAATTGGCACAGAGAGTGTACAGTTTCTAGAAAATCTTAGAAATAAAATAGTAATGGAAGAAGGAGCTATTGCTGAATTAGGTGGAGAATATGAATCATCTTCTAAACTTGTAGAACGAATGATTCAATCTGAAGGTGAAGAAAATTTAAAGTTAACTGCAAATATAGAAGCTATTATATTTGATAATAATAATTATTCTGGAGATAAATTACAAGCCAGAAGAAGAATGGAAAGATTGTTATCTTGGTTTAGTAGAGATTTAAAGAAAGTTGGTGTTGAAATAAAAGAGACTGACCAGTTAGTAGATATTGCTGAACTATATGCTGAAACTCCCAATAGAAGTATTAATGATTATATAAATAGAATATCAATGAGTCTTAGAGCTTGGCGTAAAGGGTATGATGAGAAGACTTATTTTCAAACTCAAAAAGAATTTTCACAAGAATGGTCTGATGCTTCTGGTTTACTTGTAGACCCTACTCCTAGATATTCAGCTTCATATATATCTCAAAAATATGGTAGGTATAATGAAGTTCTTAAAGGTCCTGAATGGATTGGCATACAAGAAGATTTGAGAATAAGAAGAGAAGAAGGAACATTGCCTGAAATAATACAGCTACAAACTGAACAGATTGTAGATAATGTTAGAAGAGCTATTAATACTAAAAACGAAGGTAATGAAACAGCTGCTGATGCTGAGTTTACAACATTTATGCGTCATGTATTTCCATCTTTTTTATCTCATAGTATTGGTACACAGAAAGTAATGTCATCTGAATTAGACTTTGACCCTAATGGCAAGCCAATTATATCATTAAAGACTACATCTATGGGTAAAGGTGCTGTCTCAATGTTTGTTGATAATATGGCCGAAAGTTCTATAAGAGTTTTCAGGATTGAGAATACAGGTGTATTCAATGGTAGAAAAGTAGATGTAAGAGATATAAAAAACTTAGACGAGGTTATAAATAATGCTAGTGTTATTCCTGGAGAGTCAAATCTTAGACAAGAGATAAGGTCTGAATATGAAAGAGGTGAATCTTATGATGAAACTCTTGTACCATTTCAAGATGTTGTAGGTGTTATAACAAGCTTTAATAATAGATTTCTTGTAGCAAAAGATAATTTAACTGACTTAGCTCCTAGTGGTAGAGGCATATTAAATGAAAGATTTAAAGTTTGGTATGATAATAAGTTATCTGAAATATCTACTGACGCATTAGCTGTTGAAAGACTTAGAGCTTTATATGGAGAGTTTGTTGAAGAAGGAGCTGTTCACTCTACAAATGAACCAGTAAGACAGATGATGAGAGCTATGTACTGGGATAGTATAACTAAAACAGGCTTTACAAATCTTGTAAAATCGGTTGATAATCAAGCTTTTCTTGGAGAATTAGGAGCTTCTTATTTTAAATACCATTCTTTAGCTGAATCTGTTGGAGCTAAGACTCAAGGTAGCCTACAATTTTTAAGAGAAATAAGCAATTTTAGTGAATATTTTAGTCTAGAGCAAAGAGATGCGATAGATTATTCTTTAACAAAACATGAACAAGGTGGTTATGAAATAGTTAGTCTTAGAGATGAATCTGGTAGGGCTTTTAGTTCAGAACGATTAGTAAAAGAAAAACTAAGGAAACAATTAAAAGGTCATACTCCAGGCACAGATTCTTATAATGCAATTAAAAATCAAATAGATAATTTGATTAAAATGTTGCCAAGTTTAGGTGATGGTAGGTCAAGTATAGATGCTCATACACATCTTGGCACTAATGCTGCTAATGCTATTTATATGCATAGAGGTCGTGTTGTTGGGGGTATGGATGGTAATGGTAATACAGCAGGTGTTAAACCAACAGCATGGTTTAATGACCCATCTGGGACTATTATGTTAAAAACTAATTTTACATATGACCCTAGAGTTGCTGAAATAATGGATAGACTTGGTATAGATATACTTACAACAGAATCAGCTTCTAAATTTTTTAATGCTGATTTAGTTGATATTAAAGTTTCTGATGTAAAAGGAGCTGAAACATTTACAGATATATTAGAAGGCTCAGGTAAGTTTGGACAAGATAGACAATCTTTAGAAGCAGCTAATAATATATCAAGAATTGGTATAGAGAATATATTTATAGGAAAGTCTGAAGATAGACATGGGGTTACAAATCTAACATATTCTTTATCTGATTGGTTAAACGCTGCTGGGTATAATTCTCATATGGGAAGTTATGTAAATTACGATAAAGCAATTAACAAGGGAATTGGTTCATTAAGAAATCTTGTTTCAGGTAAAAATAGAAATGCAGCTGCTGATTATTTAATTGAATCATTAAGAGAAGAAGGTGCGTTATTTGAAGATGGTACAACAGGATTAGTTTCTTCTATGCTAGAAGCTGGCGTAGACCCTAATTCTTTATATGTTAAAGATACTTTACAAAGAAGTTCTGTTAGAAATCTTGTTAATCAATTAAGAAATCCTAAAACAAAAGGAGCTTCTTATTCTGTATTGATTCCATTTCTTGAAGGAACTCAAAGTATATATGATGGTAGCAAAAGAATTATTAATGGTGGTAAGAAAGCAGCTTATGAAGATGGTAATATTAATATAGATAATTGGAACAATGTAAAATATATAATTAGTTTTAGTACAAAAAAGCATGGTAAAAGAGATTTGCAAGCAGCTAGAGATAAAAAAGGTAATTGGATTATAGATGACCCGTACGCTGAAGTTAGTGCTTTAAATTCTAAATTAAAAACAGAACTAAAAAGAATATCTGGAATAGAAAAAGGATTAAAAGATGCAAGCACAACTCTATATAGAGATTTATTTAATAAGTTAGATACTTCTAACAAAAGAAGAAGAAAAGAAGATACACAATTTTATATCAATTCTCATACTTTAAGAATGCCAAACTTAGGTGGTGATGTATCAGCTCATAGAGTTGAAGGTTATTATGATGTAATTATGAGCAATGTAACTGGTATTAATATTGCAGACCTAGCTACAATTCATCAAGGAGATTTTGATGCTGACATGGCTTTTAATTATTATGATGCTCCAGGTGAATTTTCTAGTAGTGTATTTAAATTGATGGGAGCATCTAAAGACGCTCATGTTTATAAGTCAGAAGGAGCTGTAGTTGATGTATTTAATAATGGTGGTGGTCTAAATAGAGCTGGGTTAGGTGGAGATACTGGTGATTCAATGGCTTCTCATGTTGAAAAATATATGCAAGGTAAGAGTAACTTTGGTGCTATGAAAAGAGTAACAGCTGGACTATCAGCAATATCTAGAATGGCTACTGAACTTAAAGGTATAGAAATTTTAGATATCTACGATAAAAAAACTGGAGAAGTTACTACTGACTTTGGTGGGTTTTTACAAAGATATAAAAATGTACTTCAAAGTATAATTGATTCAACAAAAAAGCCTAACTTTGTATCTGAAGCTAAGAATGTTGAAGATGTAATGAAGTTTGTTTTATTTAATCATCCATTTAAAGGAAGTGAAATTGTATCTGAAAATCTAGCTGAATATGGCGAAGGAGAATACCAACCATTTTTTAAAATAAATGAAAAAGAATTTAAAGGTAACGATAAAGAAGTGTTGATGGATGCTGTAATAGAATCTGTTAGAGCTTTAGGTAGGTCAACTAGATTTTTAAGTGATGTATGGGATGAGTCGGGTAGAAGACCTCCTGAAGCAAATGATATTGCTAATATGAAATCAGATTTATATAGATTTACTAGCAATCCTAATAAACAAGTATTTATAACTTTATTAGGTAAGCACAGAAAACAACCAAATAAACAAATGGCTTTAATAAAATTATTTTATGGAGCGGAGTCAGATACATATAGAGATAGAAAAGCTTTGTTGAAAGATATATATAATAAAAAACTTAGAACTCCAGAGCCTTCAAATGAAATTATATTTTTTGGAGTAGGTGAACAACAAAAATTAGATTCAAACCCTGGCAATTATGTTGTAAGTAGAATCAATCAAAATAGAAGTAGTTTATTAGGTTGGTCAACAATATATAATAAAAAAGCAAGTCAGTATAATGCTCAAGTAACTAGATTATTAGATGATATTCAAATGGTTGGAGCTTTAGCTGAAAGAGAAAGTTATGAAGAATTGTTTGAATTATTAAATGATGGTGATGTAAGTCAAGGATTGGAAGGCAGATTGAAAGGTAGAATAATAGATGGTTCTGTAGAAACAGCTGGGAATATAAAAGCTATACAAAATTATTCTATACTATCTCATATGCTAGGGAAACAAAGAAGTTCCTTATCTAGATATATTAGAAATTCTGGTAAGTCATCACCTAATCAGGTTGCAAGAGCTCAGTCAAGATTAAGAGCTGTTGATGCTGTAATAGAATACTTTAGAAACAAAGAAGACCAATCAATATCTGAAATAGTTGCTTTTACAGGTAAAGATGGAGAGTCTAGACATAAATTTTATTTTACAGATTTAGATTTTACTGGCAAGAATTTTAATAAACCATATCTAAGAAGATATGAAAACAATACTAATGATGTTCATTATATATATAAAGAAGTCAAAGGGAAAGATGGTGTAAGTAGGTTTCAAGACGCTGGTTGGATTAAACCTAAAGGAACAAAATATCATTTAAATAAAGGTAGATATGTTGTATTAAAGAATCCTGTTAAATGGAACTTACTTACTAAAGAAGAAATTTTAGATGGACATTCTTTATTTAAAGTAACAGGGGATGTTATTGCAGAAAACATTCATCTAATGCCTAGAAATGATAATGTAATAAATAACTTTATGATTCAAACTGACCAGTTAAGAGGTGATATAGGTACTTTAGCTAGAGATACATATAAACTATCAGAAAAAAGTCCTCATCAAATGGAGAATTGGAAGTGGGAATCTAAAGAAGAAGACGCTCTTGTTAGAAGTTTTATGGGAAAATGGTTGCATGGCAGGGAAACTTTTGAAGAGCCAACAAATGTTATGTCTGATTTAGATTTAAGACAAAGAACTATGGATATAGTTTCATATGTTATTAAACCTAAAGTTGTTCATGGCAACGTAGCTGTTGCTAAGATAGGCGATACTCCTATTCCAATGCCAGTATTTAAAGCAAATAAAAGATTAGGTATGGCTATGTTTAGATGGCTAAGAGAAAATAATCAAGAAGAAATATTTAATGCTATATTGCGTGATTATGGAAGTCATTATAGACAGGGGTTTGATAATGTTATACCTGAGTCAATGTCAGATTTACATACAAGTAAATTATACCATAAAGGCGAGATGTCTACGAATAGAAGTGCAATAATTGATTTAGTTTATGAAAAAGGATTGTTGTGGCAACCTAATATAATTGCTTCTATGCATCATCTTACTAGAAATGATATGAAAAAATATGCAAATAGAAGTAGAGTGCAAAGAGATGCTGAAGGTAATTTAGGAATAGTAAATCAATATGGGAACTTAAACGATGTTAGACAAATGATAAAAGTATATACAGACCCTAAAGATTTTAAGAAAGAAGAAAACTATGTGGAGTGTGGATAATGAGTAATTTTTGTGCACCAATAGATACTAAAACAGCAAAAGAATTGGGTAGTCTTCGTAAATTGTTTGATGGAGAGAAGATTATTGACATAGATGGTAAACAACAATTTGTTGGCAACAAAATAAGAGATACATATAGACCAACATCTGAGCGTTTTGGTAGAATTATGTTTGATGAGATTGTATGGAGAGCTACATATAAACCAGCTGTTGATAACTTTAATGGATTTACCGATGGTGATTTCAGAAGAATTAAAAATGAAATAATAAAAGAATCTAAGAGATTAAGTAATCCTAGATTAGGTGTACTTGAAAGATTGTTCGGTGTAAAGCGTGGTGTTATGAGTAAGTTTGCTGTTACATCATGGATGAATAAAAATATTAATATAGCAACTAACTATGAGAGAACTCAATACTCTCATTATATAGGTGCTAATATAGCTATGTCTAAGTTTTTAAGAACCGCTATAATTGCAAAAGATGGTCAATCTAAGTTCAGACCAGGTATTAAAACTGCAAAACAATTAGAAAAATTTGAAAGAGAACTTGCATTAGAATTACAAAATCCTAAAAGTCAAGCTTCATTAGATAGAGTTCAAAAGATAAAAGATGAAATGTTTAAACTTTTTGAAACTGCAGGCGGAGAAGTTATTAATGAGTTTAGAGAATACTTAGAAACAAGCCCTACTAAAATTGGTAGAGAAAAAATAGGTGAAGATGAAGTTGGTAAACCTATATATAGAGATAAGACTAGAGTATTAAGAACTACTGATGATGGTAAACTTGTACCGTTCTCTAATAATGTTGAGTTAGCTGGTCAGATAGCAAGAGATACTTTAGATAAAATGGGCAAGGTAATGGTAAACGGTCTTAAGCAACACAAAAAAGTTGTTAGATTGGCTTTTCTTAACTCAACATCTAGCGATGCTCTTATTGGAAGAGTAGGTGAGAGAGTAAGAAAATATGAAGAAAAAATTAACGACAATATTAAAGCAATAGAAGAAGGTATTAAAGGTGGAGATTATTATCCTCATTATTTAATGGAATCGTTTATTAATATAGAAAAGATTATGGAGCAAGATAGAGCTTCATTAATAGATAATGCTGATAAAAATCTTACTAGTTTAGAAACTGAACTTTCTAAAGTAAGACAAAATCTTGGCACACCTAAGTCTGCTAAGCATAGAAAGAATCAGCCTTACGAAAACTATATGAAGAATCCGTTAGGGGCATTGAGAAAATACTCTTTAGATGCAATAAATTTTAATAGAGTTAATTATGTCAAGCAAATATATCTTCAAGGTATACAGAGATTACCTAAGAATGCAGAAACATCAGAAGCTTTAAGAAAATATATTGATGATATATTCACATTAGCTGAAAAGGGTTATCAAGAAAGACCAGCTTGGGTAAATAAAACAGTTAGAGTTTTAACTGGATATGAGTTTCTATCTAAGATTGGTTTTGGTGTAGCTACAGCAGCTAGGAATACAATGTCTGGGTTATACTATGTACAGTCTGTTGGTAACAGAGCATTTAGTAAATACTTAATGGAATGGGACAGACCAGAGAATGATGTAGTTAGAAAAAAGATTGAAGCTGTTGAGGAAGAACAAGGATTTAAATTTGAAGATATGTCTTCACCTTTATTTACTGAAGGTCTTCTTCCAACTGAAGGTGTGAGAGTAAGAGATGTAGATATTGTTGTTGGAAGAGATGGCCAACCTAAATTATCTTATAGAGATGGTAATGTATGGAAGGCGATAGACAGTTCAATGTCAGCTGCCACAGGCAAAGGAGCTATACTTCAGAAGGTTACTGAGAACTTCTTGCGTAAACATATGTTTAGATTTTCTTATAAAGATAAATACAATCAACTTATTAGAGGTGAAGAAAAACAATATGATTTAGAAGGAAAAGAAATAAAAACTGAACAATCTAAAAAGTTTAAATTAGATGCTGATAAAAGAGCTAGACAATATGCTCTAGATATAGTAAACAAATATGCATTTGAATATGCTGCTCATCAAAAGGCTCCTGTAATTGGAGGTACAGCTAAGACAGCTGGTGCGGCTGGCCAAGTATTAGGTCAGTTCTTCCACTTCCCATTTTCTTTTTTACAAATGCAATCAGAAGTATTAAGAAAGTCTAAAGATGCAGCTATAGCAAAACAATGGGATTCACCAGATTTACTTATACCATTAAGATTTGCAGGTTTATATATGTTTACAACATTAATGTCTGGTGTGTTTAATGTTGATTTTCATACATTAATGGAGAATGATACGGTAGAAAGAATAAGAGATTTATATGATGTTGCTAATGGCGAAGAGGATATTAAAGGCAGAGGTTATATAGGGCCTGCTGTTGGTGACTTATTTTTCTTAGCAACTCTTCATGACTTTATAGAATTACCAGATAATGTAGTCAAAGATTTAATTGTTGGTTATAATGATGCTTATGAATTAACAGATGAAGAAAAAAGGTCAAGACTTTTATCAACATTAAATGTAGAAGCTTCTAAAATTATGACTAGAGATTATAAAGCATTGCAAAATGGTACTATATGGAATGTAATGATGCATGAGTTTGGATTGTATCCAAAGGGATGGACAAGAGAGATGAGACAGAAAGAACCTTTAAAAAGATTATTTCCAGATGCTGGTAAAAAGAAAAGAAAAAAGAAACCAGTTAATATAGAAGAGAAAAGTCAAAAAGAATTAGATAAACTTTACAGAGCAATGGGCATTTAAGCCCATCGCCCTGCTCTTTCACTAAAGGAGTATCATTGACACCCTATAAATAATCCTAATTCTGCTTTAAATATTGATAATCTAATTTGTAATCTTTCATTGTCATAAAATTCTAATGTTAATTTAATTGGATAAACTGATAATGTTAATAACTTATCTTCATCTTTAATTAATACTACTCCTAAATACTTATTTCCTATTGCATAACTATTCATTATTGATATACCAAACTACCATTAAGGCTGCATCACTTGTACTTAATGTAATCTTATTCTCTGGGAATAAATTAATTGCTATTTGTTTCAACTCATTTTTCCTTTCTCTTTTTATTTTTGGAAGAGGTTGGAGTGGCTTCATCCATGTTTGAGGTGTAACTTCTAGTGTTGGAATATCATACGCTCCAAGTATCCCTAACCATTTACCAAAGTTACATCCGAATTTAAACGCACTACTTCTTGCATCTGTAGGGAAAGCATGAACTTTCTCTATCACACAAAAAACATTCTTATCTTTAACTCTAGCTGTATTTATTATAGCTGCCATTTCTTTTGGTGTTTCTGGACATTTATGTAGTATCATCTTATCTTTAGCTTCATTGTATATTGCTACTCCACCTTTTGCTCCAGGGTCAATACCTATTATAATCATTATTCCCAATCCTTCCTAGCTGAATATTTATTTTTACTTTTCTTATGTTTATATTTAGACCGATACGTTACTACTTTCTCAGTTTTACTTTTCATATACTCTTTCCTGTACTCATCTAATATATCATCAAGTTCACTAGATGAGCAATCCCACAACTTTTTAGTACCAACTATCTTCTGTTTAATGTCAATAGTCGTTTCTATTGTAAGATGCTCATCAGCTTGGATTGTTGCTAACTTATCTGTAAACTCTTCCAACTTCACTACTTTTAAAATGGTACTTTCCTTTTAGTATTATTATCAATATCGTTCTTTGCATCATCTCTATCAAAGTAAAATTTACATCTGTTTCCATTAAATCCCATAACATAAGTTCCTATTGTTCCATATCTACTCTTAGGTACTATTATTTCTATCTCATATTTATCATGTGATTCATTATCAAAGTTCCATCCATAGAACGGCATGATTGCTGTCTCTGCTGTTTGTTCTATTACACCTGACTCTGCGAAATCACTTAGTCTTGGTTTAGGGTCTATTCTTTTTTCTATTTCTCTATTTAATTGTGATACTAATATTGCACTGCAATTTTCTTTCTTACATATCCACTTATACTCATACATTATACTTTCTATTTGGAATCTTCTTTCTTCTATATTATCTACTTGTATTAACTGTATGTAATCATCTAATACTATATCTGGCTTGTATCGAGATATCTCAAGCATCGCTTCACTAAGCTTTCTTATGTTATCATACATTATAAGATTCTCATATTTCTTATCTATGTTCTCACTTAACAATTCAACTTCAGTTATTTCCTCATCAGTTAATTTATTTTTTCTAATCTTTGAATATTCAATATCTTTACTTTCCATAATAATAATTTTCTTCATTACTTCTTCATTTGACATTTCCCTATTGAATAACATTACCTTATATCCTTGAGCGATTAAACTTCTTACAATATTTATAGCTAATGTAGTCTTCCCATGCCCAGGTCTACCACCTAAGACAGTAACTTCCTTTCTTGTCATTCCCCCGGCAGGATAGTCGAGTTGTTGGAGACCGAAAGGTATGATGTTACTACCGTTTTTCAAGTTGGACAGAGTGTTGCTTATGATAACATCTATATCTGTCTTCTTAGAAGGTTGTAAATCCTTTAGCTCATCTATTAATCTACTGTGTTGTTGTAATGTAGTATCTAATTTTTCATAATCTGTGAAACTTGTTTTGTATAATTTATTTGCTGTCTTCGCTGCTTCTCTTTGTATATGTCTTTCCCATATTATTTTCGCATGATACTCTGCATTTGCTGTTGTTGCTACTTCCATTGGTAATCCAGTAATGAAGTATCCCATTGTTTCATCGGGACTTGCATCTTTTACTTTGTTGGTTACTGTTATAACATCAATCGGTTCTCCTGATTTATATATTTCTTTTATTGCTTTCCATACTACTTGATTATCTTTATAATAAAATGCATCTTCGTCTCTTATCCATGCTGCTACTTTTTCATAAACAGAGACTCCATCAAGCAATATACATCCAAGTACTGATTCTTCTGCATTCTTGCTCGATGGAGCCGCTTTTAAATTTGTCAATATATACTCCTTTCGGTTTTTTTAACTGGCAACGCTCCTTATGTTTGTTCCTTCTTGATTAGAATTTTTCTTATGTCTAATATATGGAGTTTTACAACTGTCACAACGATATACTGGAAACTTATTTGCTGTTGTAATATATTCAGAATCAGTTTCAACTATATCATTTGCTCCACAATTTGGACAAACATCTTTATCCATTAACACACTTAAATTAGGATGATTATGGATATACGGTCTTATTTTTAAATACAATTCTTCTAATCCCATTACATCATGTTTATTATATTCTGCCATCTCATTTAATCTATCTTGATTTCCTGCTTCACAATCAACCCATAATTGAAATTCTGTTGATAATTTATTTTCTAATTTAAAATATTTTGTTAAGAAATCCTGTTTATATGATGGTGCAAAGAACTCTCGTCTTGCAATCTTTAGTGTATCAATCACCCTGAATGGACTTGGTGGTTGCATACCTTTCGATATAAACCTCCAACGAAGCTTTCTTAAATCAAACCTATCTCCGTTGTGTCCAATAACTATATCAGCTTCATCCAATAACTTCCAGATTGATTTCAGTATTCTTTTATCATCTCTATTTTTAGATTCTTTTGGTGTTACAACATCTGATTGTACATTATCATCATATAGCCATTTAGCGGCCCAACTAATTATGTACTGATGTTTTGTTATTTGGTAATGTTGAATAAACTGTTTATATGTTCCCCATCCTACAAAATGATAGAAGCTTGTTTCAACATCAAACAATAGTATCTTAGGGAACTCATATTCTGTATAATCAATTGGAGCTGTAAATTGTCTTTTACATTCAACACAAATCCATCTTTGATTATTTTTTCTTATTCCTTTTTTTCTTGTATGCGATGATGCACAACTTGGACATACTGCTCTCATACTATTCCTTTCTAAAACAATTGGAATTGTTCTTTTGGTTCGTAATTCAATATGACTAATTCAGTTCTTATTTCACCTCTTTTTTCTGGCGAAGCACCGACATATTTCGTATCAATAGTTTTAATATTATAATCTTTATATAATTCCCTAATTTCAGGCTCATCATCATAACTTACCATAAAGTATCCACCACCTTCATCTATTAAATCAACTGATTCTTTTAAATCAATATGGCATTGTTCATCAAATACATTTCTATAATAACCTTTCTTTGCTACTACATAAGGAGGGTCTAAATAAAACATATCACCTTCTCTTGGAGCATATCTAGGTATTAAATCTCTGAAATCAAAGTTCTCTATTGTTACGTTATCTAATTTCTTTTTTGATTCTTCTAATTCTTGAGTGATATTAACATCCCACTTTGTATCTTTAGAAAATACTCCACCCATCATATTGTTAAATGAATTTCTGACAACAAAGAAATATTGTGCAGCTCTTTTAGGGTCGGGTATATTTATCTTACCTTCTTTTATGTTTTCCTTGAAGTTATCGAACAATGTTCTGCTTCTAGGATACCAATAAATATGTCTTTTAAGTTCTTCAAACTCTTCAAGTACACAAATATACAAATTTACGATGTCATTATCAAGGTCATTCAATACATTCCAATCAACCTTTTTCTTTCTAAAGAACATTGAAGCACCACCTGCGAATACTTCTATATACCTTTTATGAGGGGGCATCATCTCAACAAGTCTTTTACTCATTGTGAATTTGCCCCCATAATAAGGAATTACCACAGGGCAATTAGCATCCACTAGGCTTTAGCCCATTTAGATATATTTGGATATATCCTGGACTCTAACTGATGAGTAGAATTGTATTTTCTATTCATTTTATGAGTATTTATATATGTTGCTACATTAAATAAATCCCAATAGTTTTTCGGCTTGTTTGCAATCATATACCGTGCAATGAATACTGACATTGTGGAAGGGAATAGCTTTATCAGTTCTACTATGTGCTTTTGTTTTAGCTTCTTATCTTTTAATGCTGGAAACTCTTCACCTACTTTTCTAGCATGTATTATTGTATTCTCTATTGATTCATCTAAGTTATCTAGATTTATATTACCAATATTATGTTTATAATTATACTTTTCAATTACATTTCCTATAATCATTCCATTGCTACATACTAATCTAAATGCTCCTGACAATATGTGGACTTGTAAACTTCCATCATAACTATTCTTAATTATAATCTCAGGACTCATTAAGTCGCCTTTGCTGATTTCTATTTTAACATCTGGAATAATCCATTTCCATGTTGTTTGTTGACCATTACCAAAACTTACAGCTTCTTTTAATTGAGCATTGTGTTCTTTTAGTATTGGTTCAGCAGCATCTATTATTTCTTGGTTAGTTACTAATTTATAATCATTGGTCATACAACTAAGTATTTTACCAGTATCTTCTCTCATTATAAATTTGTATCCACTTGGTATAACCTCTTCATCGTTTAAAGGCTGATTGCAAATGGCTGGAACTTCTTTTATTGGAAATAATGTTGATTGTAACATTTTAATCCTTTCTTTTTAGTTTAACAATTGGAGGCGGCGTGCCTCTTGACTTCCTTTCATTCTTAGAAATTATTTTAGCATTCTTATGATGATTAAGTATTATGTTTCTCAAATAAGATAATCCTTTACCAGTAAGATGATAGTTACTCATCACATATCTATTGATGGCCCATTTAATTGTCTTAGAATCAACTTTAGATATTGCTTGTAAGAATTTGTATTGCAAATCTCTATCTCTATCAGATGGAACATTTTTATTAATTAGCATGAATACTTTTCTAAGTTCATTTTTTAATGATGTACTTCTTTTAGATATTAATTGCTCTATTTCTCTTGTTGGGTTGTATGTTTGATTATATATATATCCACAGCATGGACATTTAAGATTTTGCTTCTTTTTCATTTAACCATTTCTCATTATGTTCGTCAGCAGTAGTTGGTTCACCTGTTTTCTCCATTATTATATAACCACGTCGGTGAATATGAGGTACTTTAACCTTCTGGTACTTTTCATTTTTCATGTTAAGACATTTATTACACATCCTTTCGTCAGTATCTCCATCTCTGTCATCATAAAGATTCTCACATTCAATGCACGTATATTCTTCCATAAAATTACTCTTTAATCTTTCTATATATTTCCATAAAAAGAAGGATTAAAATCATTAATCCAAATGCTAACATAATAACACCAGCACCTAAACATAATACTGAACCTGCTATTTTTACAATTATATCAATCATGTTTATTCTCTTTTGTTTTATCTTTTTCTATTTCTTCTTGAGCTTTTAAGAATTGCTCAGCTGCAAATTTAGGCTTTTTGAATCCTTTATCTTTTAAGAACTCTTCTAATTCTTCTCTTGCACCAGTTGTTACAAGATGACTAAGCCATGACATATCTCCCATATCATACTCCTTTCTTTTTTAATTGCCTCTTTTTGTACTGATTAGCCGTTCTTCCATTAGATTTTAGCCAATCATTCAACTTTCTTCTTTTTATTTTTCTTATTTTTGATTTCTTGTTTGGCATGATTTATCTCCTTTTTAAAGTAATCTTCTTTACTAGCTTTATCATATTCATACTCACTAACCTCTATCCAACTATGATTTCTTGGGTCTCCACCTCTATTCTTTATATAAAAAAGCATTCATCTTCTTCAACATCTTGAGTTTCAACATCCTTTGGATTTCTTATCCAATTTTCATATGCTTCTATATTACCATCAAATAAATCATTACCACCATTATAAGTATCTTGAACTTTTATCTTTAATTCTTCAGTATAATATAATGTGTATATAAATTCTTCACCAATATCTCTTGTTCCTGCTGAATGTAAATAGAAATCTCCTGGAGCTTCTTTAAGATATGCTACAATTTGAGCTGATAAACAACCCATTCCATTTGCTATTTTTCTCTTTTCATTAGGACTTATTCCATTTACAATTTTCATATTATTTAAGAAACTAAGTAAATCTCTTCCATGGCCTGTTGGATAACCATCAAATTGTCTGTATAATACAACTATTTCTTCATTATCCCATTCATTATTAAATACTGTTAAACTTCTAGTTCCCATTATATATCTCCTTTAGTAATTTGTTAACTTCTTCCACGTGATTTTCACATGAATATCCTATTGTAATTGTTTTATACTCACCTTTTTCATCTTCTTTATCATCAGTAAATTCATATACAGCTGGTTTAAAACATGATTGGTGTTTACATGGGTCTGCTATTAACCTATTTATTCTCATCTCTTTCCTCTCTTTCTTTTTTAATTTTATTAACGTGGATATTTAAATACTTTGTACCTACATACCACCACCATCCATTACCTGCCTCAGCAAATAATTCACGCCTATCTTTCTGCCATTGTAAATCATATGGGGCATCTTCTTTATATTTCCATCCAATTTTCCAATTTTTATAATTATTATATTCTTGTTTCATAAGTCTACCTCAACTTCCGATTCAAGACCTATAGACTGCTTGCCTAAATAATAATCATTATCACTTTCGTGATGTTTAGAATCTATTATTAGTACTTTAGCTGCTGTTGGTGTTGTGTGAATTAAAATTCCTGTTAATAAACTAGTTCTAAATACACTACCTATTTCTAGGTCTTTTAAATACTTTTTTCCTGGTGGTGGTTTAGCCTTAAAGCCATTCTTTAAAGCTCTTTTAACTAACGCTTTAGTCGTTACAGTTTTTGCAGCTTTCCGGGGCTTGATAACTTGTTTTTTTGTCATTTATAAAATCCCTTTTCTTTTCTTTTAACTGATAATTAATACCTTCAACCTCTTTTAGTAATATTCTATATGGTGTTTTCCAATCACCATTATTTTCTGTTGGCACTTTTAAGCTTGTTGTCATATATAAACTATTTACCAAACATTCTATTTCTGTTTCTGAAAATTTAATTAGCGCTGTGCCTTGGTCTTGCATTTTTTATCTCCTTAAATGGGTATGAAATTAGTGGTCCACAGTCGTCATCTTCTGTGGAAAAGGTATTAAATTTAACACCACTAAATGTTTCTACATACTCAATATCTTTAGTTTTTACAAATTCCCAATAGCCATATCTTAACTCTCTATTATAAACATCATTTCTAAATGCAATCTTATTTCTATCATATCCTCTCATTACCAATAAGAGTTTAATCTTATCTTCTATCGGAGAAACTGTTGGATACATTGTTTCATATGTTGACATTACCATGATGCACCCATTTCTATAGCTATTTGTCTAATTCTTCCAGATAATACTTCCATTTGTAAAACCAATCCTCTTAATTCATCAGCTATTTCTTCTTGTTTTACATCATTACGAAATTGTCTTGTCATTTCTTTAACATCTTTTTCTTCAGCAATTTTATCCCATAATTCTTTCCAACAACTAGTATGATACCATTTATCATTATATACTCGTGTAAGTGTGCCTGGGAATATACTTTGAGCACATCCTGGGCATGTTGATTTATGTTTTGCTCTTATTGTTGTTGCTTTCATATCAATCCTTTCTTAATTAATAATGCAGGTTCGCTAGATGTATTAGTAGGTGTGTGTTTATACTCACGTTTTACAGCAGACTTTAACTGCTACCATACCTGCAATAAATAAATAAGGCGAACTCTGCGTACGGTTTAATTTACTGGTTCATTAAGCTGTTTCAACCCCGTCGGGAATAATCATAAGCTAATTTTGAATAATTTCAATGAATCCACTTAATCACATTTATTTTACACGCTTCAACACCTTAAATAATTAATATAGATGCAATC